>Ga0114129_10000078_pt1 | contig 89074 bp, 92 predicted proteins | sample RhiMetdeltSRZDD1_FD_80071 | JGI IMG/M metagenome (GOLD analysis project Ga0114129, IMG submission 80071) | Populus rhizosphere microbial communities from Tennessee, USA - Rhizosphere MetaG P. deltoides SRZDD1 (version 2) (version 2) | ecosystem: Host-associated > Plants > Roots > Rhizosphere >... | reverse complement strand
CGCGGGTGGCCTGAGCTAGGCACAATCCGGCTCCGCTTGTAGCGGGGTCCGCGAGCTCGGCTCGGACCGCGGGTGGCCTGAGCTCGATGCGGGGTGGCTCCGTTCCGCGGTCACTGCGCGGAATTCGTTCCGAGCACGCCGAGCGTCGTGCCGGGATAGAAGAAGTCGAGGATCTTGCCCGCGCTGTAGCCCTGCTCGGCCATGCCTTTGGCGCCCCACTGGCACATGCCGGCGCCGTGGCCGTAGCCGCGGCCGGAGAACCGAGCCCACTCTCCATCCACCACCACCGCGAACAGCGTGGACTTCATCGTGTCGTAGCCGACCATCCGGCGGAAGTCGTTGCCACGCAGCCTGGCGCTGCTCCGCGCGCCGTGCACCGTCACGAAGGCCGCCCGCAGCGACGGCGTGCGCTCGCTGATCTCGATGGCCGTGACGGGACCGACGTTGACGTCGTGCTTTCGCAGCGTGTCGGTCAACTCGGCCAGCCGCACGTCCAGCGTCCAGTAGAAGTGCGGTGAGCCCGCCGAGAACTCGCAGCGCACGGGGCGCAGCGCCGGGAGGTTGCGCGCGGCGAAGATCATGCGTGGGTCCTCGGTGTAGCCCCCGCTTTCCGTGTGGTAGAAGGCGGGGAACACTTCGCCCTCCCAGAGGAGGACCTGTCCTGCCGTGTCGCGCACCGCGCCCCAGAGCGGCGAGCTCGCAGCCACTCGCCCTGCGTATTGCTGGTGGGCTGTGGACGCGAGGATGTGGAACGGCTTGCCGGTGGCGAGCAGACGGCGGTGGGCGGCGTACGTTCGAGCCACGACGGCCTGGGCGCGCAGCATCTCGAGCGGCCACTTGTCGCTCGCCTCGGCGCGCAGCACGCCGACGATGTAGTCTTCGAACGGCACCTCGTTCACGACGGTGAGACCCTCGCCGCTGCGGAGGATCTCGAGCGGAGCGGGATAGTCGCGCCCGTTGAGACGAATCGGGTGCTCACTGTTGAGTCGGAACCCCCGTGCGCGCCGGCCGGCGATCTCGACGAGGGTGGTGACGGGTATGGCGCGGACGGCGTCGGCGCGCCAGCTGCTACTGGTACTCGGGCTCAGATCGACGATCTCGATGTCGGTGCCGCGCAGCTCCGCGACGCGCACGCCGTCCAGGACGGCGACACGGATCGTGCTGTCCGCCGCCGCCGGCACGACCATCGCGGCCAGCACGACGAGCGCGGCGAGTGCCGCCGTCAGCGCCGGCCGAAGAGCCAGAACAGCAGCGAGAGGACGACCGAGAGGAGCAGCGACGTCGCGAGCGGGAAGTAGAAGCTCCAGTTGCCACGCTCGACGTGGATGTCGCCGGGCAGCCGGCCCAGCCATGGCACCTTGCCGACGAACGACAGCAGCAAGCCCACCCCGACGAGCACGAGTCCCAGGACGATCAGCGCACGACCGGCGTCGCCCACCGCAGCTACCTCTCAAATAGCGTACCCTGCCCGGCGACCGGCGCGGCCGGCGGCTGCTTGCCGACGTGCGCGTAGGCCTCGCGCGTGACGCGACGTCCGCGCGGCTCGCGCGCGATGAAGCCGATCTTCAGCAGGTACGGCTCGACGATCTCCGACAGGGTCTCGGCGTCGTCGTTGATGGTGGCGGCCACCGCCTCGATGCCCACGGGTCCGCCACCGTAGACGTCCATGATGGCGCTCAGGAACTTGTGGTCCAGGCGATCGAGGCCGCGCTCGTCCACGCCCTCGCTGTTGAGCGCGTCGCAGGCGACGCCGGCCGTGATGGCGCCGTCGGCCTTCACCTGCGCGTAATCGCGCACCCGGCGCAAGAGCCGGTTGGCGATGCGCGGCGTGCCGCGCGACCGGCGGGAGATCTCGCGCGCGCCCGCGGCATCGACGCGCGCCTCGAGAATCGACGCCGACCGGGTGACGATGCGCGTGAGCTCGTCGTCCGAGTAGAAGTCGAGGTGGTGGAAGATCCCGAAGCGCTCGCGCAGCGGCGCCGACAGCATGCCCGGACGCGTGGTGGCCGCTACCAGCGTGAACGGACGCAGCCGGTACTCCAGCGTGCGAGCGTGGAGGCCCTTTTCCATGATGAAGTTGACGATGAAGTCCTCCATCGCCGGATAGAGCAGCTCCTCGACGATGCGCGGCAGGCGGTGGACCTCGTCGATGAACAGCACGTCGTTGGGATCGAGCTTGGTGAGGATTCCCATGAGATCGCCGCCCCGCTCGATGGCCGGCCCCGCCGTCGCCGTCAGCTTCGTCCCCATCTCGTTGGCGATGATGCCGGCCAGCGTGGTCTTGCCCAGGCCGGGCGGCCCGTAGAGCAGCACGTGGTCCACGCACTCGCCCCGCTGCCGGGCCGCCGCCACCGATACGCGGAGGCTGCCGACGGCCTGGTGCTGGCCCACGTACTCGTCGAACGTGCGCGGCCGCAGCGCGCGCTCGAAGGGCGCCTCGTCCGGCGCCGCCGCGCGACTGAGGATGCGGCTCTCGTCGGCGGTCACGCTCATGTCCTCTTCGCCGCCGCCTGGCTGCGATAGATCTCGTCGAACAGCTCCTCGGGCGTCGTGATCGTGGGACGCCGGCGGAGCGCGTCGGTGATGAGCTGCGACGCCTCCGACGGACGATGGCCGAGCTGCTTGGTGAGGACTTCCCAGACCATCTCGCGCAGCCCCTCCGCATCGGGCGTGATGGGGCTCGTGGCCGGCGCCTCGGCCGGCGCGTCCTCGCGTGCGAGCGCGAACTTGGCGACCTTGGCCTGAAGCTGCGCCACGATGTTCTTGGCCTTCTGAGGTCCGATGCCGGGCAGCGCGCGCAGGTATTTCTCGTCCTGGCGCGCGATGGCCGCGGCGAGCTCGGCGACCGGTGCGGCGAGCGCACGCGCGGCGATCATCGGCCCGATGTCCTTCACCGTGATCAGCCGCTCGAAGAATTCCTTGTCCAGGTCCGAGGTGAAGCCGATCAGCACGGGGCGCGGCTGATCGCGGGTGGCGTGATAGTAGATGACCAGCGCGAGCTCGCTGGCCTTGTCGCCACTCTCGGCGTGTGCGCCCTCGAGCGCGCGCAGCGCGATCGGCGGCAGGAACACCTCGTAGCCGACGCCCCCGACCTCCAGAATGATGCGGTCCTCGAGCCGCCGGCGCAGACGTCCGCTCAGTGTGGCGATCACGCCAGACGTCCTCCTGCCCGCGCGAGCCCGGTGAGCGCCAGCGCAAGTGCGTCCGCCACGTGGCTCGGCCGCGGCGCCGCGGGCAGACGCAGCAGCCGGCGCACGCTCTCCTGCATCTGCGCCTTCGACGCCGTCCCGTGCGCCGCGATTGCGCGCTTGACCTCGGCCGGCGCGAGCGCCAGCACCGGCACCTTGTGCTGCTCCGCGGCCAGGCAGATCACGCCGCGCGCGTGGGCCATGAGCAGCGCCGTGCGCGGAAAATTGTATTCGGCATAGAGGTCCTCGATGACGACGCTGGACGGCGCGTGCTCGGCGAGCAGACGGTCGACGCCGTCGTAGATCTGTTGCAATCGCGCTTCGAGCGACCGCTCGCCGTCCGTGACGATCACGCCGCTCACGACGACGAGGGCGGTGGTCGGGCCGGGCTCGATGAGCCCGTAGCCCGTCGCGACCAGGCCGGGGTCGATGCCGAGGAGGCGCTGGCTACGCAGCCGAGATGGCCTCGAGGACCTCGTCGGGAATGTCGTAGTTCGCGTAGACGGACTGTACGTCGTCCAGCTCCTCCAGCGCCTCGATGAGCTTCACCACCGAAACCGCATCCTTGCCTTCGACCCGCACCGTTGACTGCGGGACGTAGGTGACCTGTCCTTCGGTGATCGGCACACGGCCCCGCGACAGCGCGTCGCGCACCGCGTCCATTTGAGCAGGCGCCGTCGTGATCTCAAAGACTTTTTCCGCGCGACGCACGTCGGCGGCGCCCGCATCGAGCGCCTTCTCGAGCAGATCGTCCTCGGAGATCTTGTCCGCGTCCACCGAGATGATGCCCTTGCGCTCGAACATCCACGCGACAGCGCCAGAAGCGCCCATGTTGCCGCCGAACTTCTCGAATGTGTGTCTGAGCTCCGGTCCCGTCCGGTTTCGGTTATCGGTCAGAACGCTGATCATCACCGCGACACCGCCCGGCGCATAACCCTCGTAGGTGATCTCTTCGTAGGACTCGCCCGGGAGCTCGCCGGTCCCCTTCTGCACCGCCCGCTTGATGTTGTCCTGCGGCATGTTCACTTCTTTGGCGGACTCGATCGCCGCCTTCAGCCGCATGTTGCCCTTCGGATCGCCGCCGCCGTTCTTGGCGGCGACGGTGATCTCGCGAAGGATCTTGGAGAAGAGCTTGCCGCGCTGGACGTCCGCCTTGCCCTTCTTGCGCTTGATCTGCGACCACCGGGAGTGCCCTGACATCGCCCTTACCCTCTTTCGTTCGAGAGTGCGGCCTTGAGCCGCTTCACCCGCTCCAGGCGCCGCGCGCGCCTCGCCTGCGCCGCCTGTCCGCGCCGCCGCTCGCCCTCGGTGCGCGGCGTGAACGGCCGGCACGGCTGCGGACGCAAATCGCCCCCGAGGTGCACGTAGGTCAAGTACGCCGTGCACGCGTGGCGTACCTCACCGCTCCACGGCTGCTCGGCGAGCACCTTGACGCCCACCTCCACCGACGACGTTCCCACGTAATTGAGCCCCGTCTTGAACGTCAGCACCTCGTGCGTGTAGATCGGCGCGTAGAAGTCCATAGCGTCCAGGCACGCCGTCATGACCAGCCCCCGGCAGTAGCGCATCGAGAGGATGCCGCCCGCCTCGTCGAGCTCCATCAGCATCTTGCCGGGGAACATCATGTTGCCGAAGAGCGCGTCCTCGGGCAACACCGATCGCGCCGACTCGAAGCGCCACTGAAACTCCTCATTCGCCGCCGTGTCCACGTCCTTGACGCGCGTCGCCTTCTCCGCGAAGCGCGCGAGCCGGTGCTCGCGCCGCGCGCGTGCCGCCTCCACCAGCGCCGTCTCCGCGGCGTCGCGCGGCTCGATCTTGACACCGACCGGACGCGGCCGCGCGTGGGCGTCGACGCTGACGAAGACGAGGTGTGAGTTCAACGTCACCGCGCACGCGCCGGTGCTCACGTTCTCGGACCACACGCGCACGCCCACCTCGAGTGACGACGTGCCGATGTACTCCACGCGCGCGCGAAGGATCGCGATCTCGCCGACCTTGACGGGGTGCAGGAAGTCGATGTCGTCCATGGCGCCGAGCACCACCGTACCGCGGGCGACGCGGGCCGCGGCCATAGTGCCGGCCTGGGTGATCCACTGCATCATGCGGCCGCCGTGGATCTGCCCAGGCGCGCCCGCGTGCTCCGGGAACACCCACTGGATCGTCTCGGTAACGGTCTCGGCGATCGATGGCATGAACACGAGCGCCCCCGGGAGCGGAGCGTTTCGGGGGCGCCGGGTTCGTTCTAGCACGGCGGCGTGGCGGCGCGCAAACGCGCCGCCGACCGCCGCCGCAAGGCTACGAGCGGGAAGAGACGGGGTGATCCGGCGCGCCCGGCTGCCGGATTCGATCGGCCACGGCGCGCACGCGATCACCGCCCTCGCCGCTGCGCACGGCCGCCTGCTCGGCGATCCGCACGGCCAGCAGCGCGGCATCCCGGTCCCCGAGACGTGCGAAGCCGTCGGCGGCGTAGAGCGCGCCGTCCACCGAGCCCTCGGCGCGCGCACGGAACAGCGCGATGAGGAACAGCTCGCGCGCCGTCGGCTTGGACTCGCGTATCCGGTCGGTCGCGACGGCCAGGCGCAGCTCGGCGTCGGCGACGTGCGCGGGACCGCGCCAGCCGCGCGAGCGCAGCGCCAGCTCGCGCGCCTGCTTCCACGCCTGCGCCGCGGCAACCAGATCGTTGCGACCGAGCGCCTCGTCCATGGCCGTCAGCGCCGCGATCCGCTGCGGATCGCGCGCGTCGGCCGCGCGGCTACGGGCGCCGGCGATGCTCGAAAGCGCGACGAGGCCCGAGATCATGACCGCGAAGACGATGACGATTCTCGCTGTGCTGCGCATCATGGCCTCCAATTCGGCGAATCGGTCGCCGCCTGCTGAGGCAACGCCGATGCCAAACCGCGTCGCTGTGAGCGCCCGGAATTTGGCGGGTTTTTCACGACCCGCTCGAGAGCGGCCGGGCCGTTTGCCCGATCCACCGTCAGCGGTGCGGGCGTCGCGCCAGAGCGTCAGGTCCGCAGGCGCGGGTCGAGCAGATCGCGCAGACCGTCGCCGAGCAGGTTCACGCCGAGCACCGCAAGCAGCAGCGCGGCGCCGGGAAAGACGGCGACCCAGGGCGCGTTGGCGAGGAAGGTCTGACCGTCGGCCAGCATGGCGCCCCAGGAGATCGTCGGCGACTGCGCGCCGAGGCCCAAGAACGACAGCCCCGCTTCGGCGACCATGTTACCGCCGACACCGATGGTGGCGGCCACGAGCAGCGGCGCCAGCGCGTTCGGCAGCAGATGCCGCAGCATGATCGTGCGGTGACCGCCGCCCAGGGCGCGTGCCGCCTGCACGAAGTCGCGTGTCTTGAGCGACAGCACCTCGCCGCGCACGACGCGCGCGACGGTCGTCCAGCCCAGGGCGACGAGGACGATCACGACTTTGTCGAGCCCCGGCCGCTCGAAGACGGCGATGAGGCCGATCGCGAGCACGAGCGAGGGAAAGGCCATCACGACGTCGGTGACGCGCATGAGCGCGGCGTCGATCGGTCCGCCGAAATAGCCGGCGATCAGGCCGATCGCACAGCCGAGCACGACGACGAGCGCCTCGACGCCGACGCCCACGGCCAGCGAGACGCGGCCGCCCCACAGCACGCGCGACAGCACGTCGCGGCCGAGGGCGTCCGTGCCGAGGGGATGGCGTGCGCTCGGTGGATCGAGCGTCGTGCCACCGCCGCCGGCAACGGCGTGCGGGTCCTCGGGCGCGAGGACGGGCGCCAATACCGAGACGGCCGCGAACATCGCGACGAGGATCGCGCCAACGACAAATCCGGCGTGCCGCTGCGGCCTACGCGCGGGCGGCATCGCGCATGCGCGGATCGATCGCGAGATAGGCCAGGTCGACGAGCAGATTGCCGAGCACGTAGACCAGCGCGAAGAGCAGCACCGCGCCCATCACGACGGGCAAGTCGCGCTGGCCGACGGCCGCCACCAGCAGCCGTCCGACGCCCGGCCAGGCGAACACCGTCTCCGTCAGCGGCGCGCCGACGAGCAAATCGGCCAGTCCGATGCCGATCACGGTGATCACGGGCACCAGCGCGTTGCGCAGCGCGTGCTTGCCGAGGACGGCCCACTCGGACAGTCCCTTGGCGCGCGCCGTCGCCATGAAATCCTGACGCACGACCTCCAGCAGGCTGGAGCGCGTCATGCGCGCCACCGTGCCCGTGTGCAGCGCACCGAGCGTGAACGCGGGCAAGATCAGGTGGCGGAGCGCGCCGTCGCCGTAGCCAGAGACGGGCAGCCAGCCGAGTGTGACCGCGAAGACGAGCGCCAGCATCATCCCCAGCCAGAACACAGGGGTCGAGATCCCGAGCACGGCGAGCGCCATCAAAACGTGATCGAGCGCCGAGCCCGCACGCACGGCGGCGAGCGCGCCGATGGCGACGCCGAGGACGATCGAGATGAGCGTCGCCGCGATCGCGAGCTGCGCCGTCGCGGGCAGGCGCTCGACGAGGACGTCGCCGACGGGGCGTTGCTCGCGAAACGACTCACCGAGATCGCCGCGCGCCAGACGCGCGAGCCAGGCGACGTACTGCACGGGCAGCGGCCGATCCAGCGCGTACTCGCGACGCACGCGCTCCAGCGTCTCCGGATCCGCACGCTGCCCCATCGCCGCGCGCGCGGGATCGCCGAGCGCGATCGCGTTCAGCGCGAAGACGAGGATGGTGATGCCGAGGACGACGGGGACGAGCGCGGCCAGGCGCGACGCGATGGGGCGCAGCAGTCCCATATCGCGGTCGAGTGTATCGTGCGCGCCGCGACGAGCCGCCGCTAGCGCTCGAGCCAGACCTTGCGCAACGGCGCCAGGAACTCCGGCGCCGTGGACTGCGGGCTGCGCTCCAGGCCCTTCACCTGTGGCTTGATCAGGCCGCGGCTGGCGTAATGGTAGAGCGAGATCCACACGGCGTCGTCGACGATCATCTGTTCCGCCGCCTGATAGCGCTTCATCCGCTCGGGACCGGGCGCCATCGTGTCGGCCTCGTCCAACAGGCGATCGACGGCGACGTTGCGATAGCGCGACGTGTTGCCAGGGGCGCCGACATTGCGGCTGTGAAACAGCACAGTCAGGAAGTTCTCCGGATCCGGATAGTCCGCGATCCAACCCTGGCGAAAGAAGCCGGCGCTGCCGTCGTCGACCAGCTTGATGTGCGCCGCCCAGTCCAGACGCCGCAGCTCCAGCGCGACACCGATCTCCTTGAGCTGCGCCTGCAGGAGCTCGGCGATGCGCTGGTTGGCGTCGCTGGTATTGAAGTGATAGGCGAGCGTGCCCAGTCCGCGCCCGCCGGGAAACCCCGCGTCGGCCAGGAGCTTGCGCGCGCGCTCGCGGTCGAGCGGCAGACGCTTGGCCGTCGCCGTCCAGCCCGAGAGCACCGGTGGCACGATCCCCGACGCGGGCGTCACGCAGCGCTCGAGCAGACGCTCCACGATGATCGACGGATCGATCGCGTGCGCGATCGCGCGGCGCACGCGGACGTCGGTGAACGGCGCGCGCTCGACGTTGAAGCGCAGCGCGCTCGTGCCGAGCGTGGGCCAGATGCCGACGTCGCCCTTGAGCTTGGGATCGGCCTGCACGGCCTGGCAGCGCCCCGTGGGGATGTCGCTGACGTCGAGCTGGCCCGCGGCGTACTCGTTGAAGCGCGTGGCCTCAGCGGGAATGACGCGGAACACCACGCGCTCGACGTGCGCCGGTCCGCGGAAATGCTCGGCGAAGCGCTCCAGCACCACCTGGTCGTCGCGGCGCCACGAACCAAAACGGAACGCGCCGGTGCCGACGGGGTGGCTGGCGAACCCGGCGCCGCGCTTGTCCGCCTCCTCGCGCGGGACGATGGACGCCGCGTCGTACGCCACGAGGTGTAGGAACGGCGCAAAGGGCCGGTCGAGCCGCAGCTCGACGGTCGCGTCGTCGACGGCGCGCACGCCGGGGATCTCAGCCGTGGCGCCCTTGATGAAGTCGCGCGCGCCAACGAGCTTCTCGAAGACCCACGGTCGTTTGCCACGCGCGGCGCGCTCGAACGAGTACTTCACGTCGGCCGCGCGCACCTCGCGCCCGTTGTGGAACTTCGCGCCGCGACGCAGGTGGAAGGTATACGTGCGCTGGTCCGCCGAGATGGTCCAGCGCTCGGCCAAGGCGGGCGCGGGCACGAGCGTGTCGTCGAGCTCGAGCAGCGCGTCGAAGACCTGGCGGATGACCGCGGAGGACGTCAGATCGGTGGCGTGTGCGGGATCGAGCGTCGGCGGATCGGAAACAAAGACCATGCGCAGCGTACCGCCCGGCCTGGGCGCGGCGCCGCCGCCGGCGACGGCGGCGGTGACGAGCGAGAGGACGAGCGCAGCGGCCAGCGCCGCGCGCGTCACGAGCCGGGCTCGAGGCTGACCGTCGTGAGCTTGTGCAGGCCGGTCGGGTGCAGCCGCAGATTGCGGACTTCGGGCCGCGTCACGCCCCATACGAGCCGCACGTAGATCGGAATCCACGGCATGTCCTCCGCGAGCAGCGCCTGCGCGCGCTGATAAAGCCGGGCGCGCTCGACGCGCGAGGACAGCTGGCTGGCGCGGATCAAAACATCGTCCAGGCGGGGGTTGCGATAGAAGGAGAAATTGCGCGCGAGGGCGCCCGGACGCGCGCCCTCACTGGTGGACAGCGGAAAGAGCAGCAGATGCGGATCGCCGCCGGTGACCGCCGCCTCGGCGAGCGCGATCTCGTGCGCCCCCGCCTGATGCGCCTGGTGCACGGCCTCCGGCGCCTGCAGCTGCACGCGCACCGGGATGTCGGCGGCACCGAGCATCGTCGCGATGGCCTCGGCGACTTTGGGGACGTTCACGCCCGAGGTGTCCGAGGACGCCAGCACGGCGGCCGTTGCGCCCTTCGGCCACGCCCCCTGCGCCAGGAGAGTGCGGACCTGAGTGCGCGTGCCGCCGAGCACCGGCCCACCCTCGCGCCGCGCCCAGACGCCTGGCGGCAGGAACGACTGGAGCGGAACCGCAGCGCGATCGAGCGCCACGGCCAGCCCCGCGGGATCGAGCGCGCCCGCGACAGCCTGGCGCAGAGACTTCCGTGCGAATGGCTCCTTCTCGGTCTGGAACGCGAGGTAGCCGACCCGCAGTCCGGGCAGCGACAGCGCGCGGTCGGCGCGACGCGGCGCACCGGCGGGAAACCAGATGTCCAGCGCACGCGCGTCCATCTCGGCCTCGGCGTGCTCGTCGTTGCCGACCTCGAGGAAGACGATCCGCTCGGAGCGCGGCGCTCCGGCCCAATGGCCCGGCACCGCCTCGAGCGCCATTCGGCCCGGCGAGGCGTCAACCACGCGGTAGGGACCCGTCCCGATCAACCGAGTGCTGCCCTCGGGCTGGCTCACGGCGCGCGCGACGGCCAGCGCCGGATGTGCGAGGACCGTCAGCAAGGGTGCGTAGGGTTGGACGAGAACGATATGGACCGTGCGTGCGTCGGTCGCCCGCACCTCCTTGATGACGCCGGGAACGCCGCGCAGCAGCGCCGCCCACCCGGCCGGCGGCGCCGCGGGGTCGGCCTTGAGACTGCGGCCGAAGCTCGCCACGACTTCGGCGGCCGTCAGCGGCGCACCGTCGGCGAACCTTACACCTTCACGAAGCCCGAAGGTCCAGGTCAGCCCGTCCTTCGAGACCGCCCAGCGCGTCGCGAGCGCGGGCTCGATGTCGGTCGAGCCTTCGCGGTACGCGACGAGCGTGTCGAACACATGGCGCGCGATGAGCGGCGTGGCGCCTTCAACCGCGGCGGCCGGCTCCAGCGTCGCAGGCACGCCCGCCACACCGACACGTAATTCCTTCCGTGCTTGTGCCGAAACGGGAACTGTCCACAGCAGCGAGAAAAGCGGGCACGCGAGCAGCGCGGTGATGAAGAAGCGGGCGCGAAGCATCTTCGACAGCGACATTACCGTCTTCTTATACGGTGGAACCTGTGCTGCACGCCACCCGTTTCGAGGCAAATGAAACGCTGCCGGTGCGGTACGGAACTTGCTCTTGACACGAGCAGCGCGTGACGGCGCGGGTGCGGCGGAGACGAGCCGTCGCGGGTGGCGAAAAGCGCGAAGAATCGCGCACGTGAAACGCCGCCAAAGGACCTGACAACCTTGACTTTCTTTTTTACAGCCGCCTATACTCGATCAGCATTTCAGCCGATCGAGCGAGGGCGGTGCACGAAGAGTCAAGAGAGAAGGGATGGACTATGAAGGAGTTCGACAAAAAGAGTAGCCCAGGTCGTGAGGGCTTCTCGAAGTTCCTTCCCGCCTCTATGTCCGACTCGAGCACGCGCCGTCGCCTCACCGAGTACGAGATCCAGGTGCAAGACCTCCAGGCATACGTTCGCTCGCTCGAAGCCGAGACGGTGCACCTGCGCAAGAAGCTCGAGGACACGCCGAAGGACTTCATGGTGATCGAGAACAAGCTGCGCGAGGCCAATCGTCAGCTCGTGCAGGCCTTCAACCAGAACGAGAAGCTCGTCAACGCCCTCTACGAGGCGCGGGAGCAGATCACCGCGCTCAAGGAAGAGGTCGACAAGCTCTGCGCGCCGCCGTCGACGTACGGCGTCTATCTGTCGGTCAACGACGACGGGACCGTCAACATCCTGGCGCAGGGCCGCAAGGTCAAGGTGAACCTGCATCCCTCGATCAAGCCGGAGACGATCAAGCCCGGCCAGGAGCTCGTGCTCAATGAAGGGCTCAACGTCGTCGAGACGGCGGGCTACGAGGTGCAGGGTGACGTCGTCATTCTCAAGGAGCAGCTCGATCCCGAGCGCGCGGTGGTGACGCTGCGCGCGGACGAGGAGAAGGTCGGCATCATCGCCGATCCGCTCCGCGCGCTGCGCCTGAAGACCGGTGACCATCTCCTGATGGACGCGAAGTCCGGCTATCTGCTCGAGAAGCTGCCCAAGAGCGAGGTCGAAGATCTCTCGCTCGAGGAAGTGCCGGACATCGGGTACGAGCAGATCGGCGGTCTCGGGACGCAGATCGAGGCGATCAAGGACGCGGTCGAGCTGCCGTACCTCTACGCGGACTACTACAAAGAGCACAAGCTCACGCCGCCCAAGGGCGTGCTGCTCTACGGGCCTCCCGGCTGCGGCAAGACGATGATCGCCAAGGCCGTGGCCAACAACCTCGCCGAGAAGATCTCGGAGAAGCGCGGCGAGAAGATCAAGGGGTTCTTCCTCAACATCAAGGGCCCCGAGCTGCTCAACAAGTACGTCGGCGAGACCGAGCGCAAGATCCGCGAGATCTTCGTGAAGGCCAAGGAGAAGGCCAACGAGGACGTGCCGGTCGTCGTGTTCTTCGACGAGATGGACGCCCTGTTCCGCACGCGCGGCACGGGTATCTCCTCGGACGTCGAGACGACGATCGTGCCGCAGCTGCTCGCGGAGATCGATGGTGTCGAGGGTCTGAAGAACGTGATCGTGATCGGCGCCTCGAACCGCCAGGACCTGATCGACCCGGCCATCCTGCGGCCGGGCCGGCTCGATGTGAAGATCAAGATCGAGCGGCCGGACCAGGCGGCGGCGTCGGACATCTTCCACAAGTACCTGACGACGGAGATCCCGATCGCCGCGTCCGAGACGAAGGAGCGCGGCGGCGACGTGCAGGAGACGATCGACCAGATGATCCGGACGACGATCGAGGCGATGTACAGCCTCAGCGAGGAGAACCGCTTCCTCGAGGTCACGTACGCCAACGGCGACAAGGAGGTCCTCTACTTCAAGGACTTCTCGTCGGGCGCCATGATCGAGTCGGTCGTCCGCCGCGGCAAGAAGCTGGCGCTCAAGCGCTACATCGGCGGTGGGGAGAAGGGCATCACGACCGATGACCTGCTGACCGCCGTGCGCGAGGAGTTCAAGGAGAACGAGGATCTGCCGAACACCACGAACCCCGACGACTGGGCGAAGATCGCCGGCAAGAAGGGCGAGCGAATCGTCTACGTCAAGCCGCTCATGGGCGAGACGCAGAAGGAAAAGCGCAACGTCGAGCGGGTCGTGAACACCGGCCAGTATCTATAAAGGTCGCGGGGGCCGTTGACCGGCCCCCTCTCTCCCCCCGGCCCCGCCAACGGTGGCCGGGGGGTTTTCCTTTTCACGGTATCGTTTCAGCGAGCGTTGTCACCGGCGACGTAGAGGGGACCGCATGGCCATCCCGAAAGTCATGGGCATCGAAACCGAATACGGGATCACGGTCAAGAACCAGCCCGACTTCAATCCGATCCTGTCTTCCCTACTCCTCATCAACTCCTATGAGACCTACCGGAGCTCGCGCGTGCGGTGGGATTACGAGGCGGAGAGCCCGCTGCGGGATGCCCGTGGCTTCGAGTACATGGAGGAGAAAGAGGGCACGTCGAAGGAGGAGTCGCGCCTCATCAACCTGATCCTGTCCAACGGCGCACGATTCTACGTCGACCACGCGCATCCGGAGTACTCGAGCCCCGAGACGACGAACCCGCGCGACACCGTGATCTGGGACCGCGCCGGCGAGCGCATCCTCAACCTGTCGCGTCAGCGCGCGGAGGCCGTCTCGCCGCCCGAGCAGCGCATCCTCATCTACAAGAACAACACCGATAGCAAAGGCAACTCGTACGGCACCCACGAGAACTATTTGATGGATCGCAAGGTGCCGTTCGCGCGCATCGTGCAGCACATGATGCCGTTCTTCGTCACGCGCCAGATCTACACGGGCGCGGGCAAGGTCGGGTACGAGAACAACGCCGAGCCGTGCGAGTACCAGATCTCCCAGCGCGCCGACTTTCTCGAGACCGAGGTCGGCCTGGAGACGATGCACTCGCGGCCCATCGTCAACACGCGCGACGAGCCGCACGCCGACCCGGAGAAGTACCGCCGCCTACACGTGATCGTCGGCGACGCCAACATGGCCGAGGTCTCGACCTATCTGAAGGTCGGCACGATGGCGATCGTGCTCAGCATGGTCGAGGACGACTTCATCGACAAGGATCTGTCGATCGACGGCCCCGTCGCCGCCTTCCGCAAGGTCTCGCGCGACCTCATGTGCCGCGAGACGATCCGGCTCAAGGACGGGCGGACGATCTCCGCCGTGGACCATCAGCGAGAGTTCCTGGCACTGGCGCAGCGTTATTTCAAGGAGCGCCAGCAGCCCGAGCCGTGGGTGGCCGAGGTGATGGGCCGCTGGGAGAACACGCTGGACCGCCTCGCCGAGGACCCGAGCCAGCTGGGCCGCGAGCTCGACTGGGTGATCAAGCGCCAGCTTATCGAGAACTACGTGGCCAAGCACGATCTCGAGTGGAGCGACCACCGCGTGATGATGATCGACCTCCAGTACCACGACATTCGTCCCGGCAAGGGGCTGTACTACAAGCTGGAGGAGTCGGAGGCGGTGGAGCGCCTCGTGACCGACGACGAGATCAGCAAGGCGATCTACGATCCGCCGAAGGACACCCGCGCGTACTTCCGCGGGATGTGCCTGCAGCGCTACAGCGACGAGATCGTTTCGGCGTCGTGGGACTCGGTAATTTTTGACCTCAAGGAAGGGCCCCTGAAGAAGATCTTCATGCTGGAGCCGCTCCGCGGCACGGAGGCGCACGTGCGCCAGCTGCTGACGGAGTCGCCGACGGCCGCGGACCTGCTGCGCAACATCTCGCGGCCCAGCTTCGGCATGTGACGCTCTGCAGACAAGGACGGCCATGAACGACGAGCGCTGGCAGCATCTGTTCCGCGACCATGCCAATTCCAGCTTCTCCGACCTGCTGCGCCGGGACTCCCCTCACCTGTTCCCGGGGCCGGCGACGCGGTCGTCCGCCGAGCCGGCGGCCGAGTCCGTGCCCCACGGGACGACGGTGCTCGCGCTGCGCTACCGCGACGGTGTGTTCATGGCGGGCGACCGCCAGGCCACGGCCGGCTATCAGGTGGCGAGCCGCCGCATCGAGAAGATCTTCAAGGCCGACGACCTCTCCGGAGTCGGGATCGCCGGCGCCGCGGGTCCCGCCATGGAAATGGCCAAGCTCTTCCAGACCGAGCTCGAGCACTACGAGAAGGTCGAGGGCGACAATCTTTCGCTGGATGGCAAGGCCAACAAGCTCGGCCAGATGATTCGCATGAATCTCCAGGCCGCCATGATGGGTCTGGCCGTGGTGCCGATCTTCGCGGGCTTCGACGAAAAGGCCGGCGTGGGACGCCTCTTCAAGTACGACATCACGGGCGGCCGTTACGAGGAGACCAACTACGACGCGCAGGGTTCGGGCAGCAAGGACGCGCGCGACTCGCTCAAGAAGCTCTGGCGCCGCGACATGAGCCGCGACGAGGCGTTGCGCGTGTCGCTGGAGGCACTCATCGACGCCGCCGACGAGGACGTCGGCACCGGCGGTCCCGACCTCGTGCGCGGAATCTTTCCGAGCGTGAAGACGATCACCCGCAGCGGGTTCGGCGACGTGACCGACGACGAGGTCAAGCGCGTGTGCGAAACGATCCTCAGCGAGCGCACGAAGACGGGGAACGGGGGCTAAGCGATGCCACTGCCCTACTACGTCAGCCCCGAGCAGATGATGAAGGACAAGGCCGAGTATGCCCGCAAGGGCATCTCACGCGGCCGGTCCATCGTGACGCTGGAGATCCGCGACGGCATCCTGCTCGTTGCCGAGAATCCCTCGACGCTGCTGCACAAGGTCTCGGAGATCTACGATCGCATCGCGTTCGCCGGCGTGGGCAAGTACAACGAGTTCGAGAATCTTCGCATCGCCGGCATCCGTCACGCCGACATCAAGGGCTACTCCTACAGCCGCGGTGACGTCACGGCCAAGGCCCTCGCGAACGCGTACTCGCAGGCGCTCGGCAACATCTTCACCCAGGACATCAAGCCGTTCGAGGTCGAGGTGCTGGTGGCCGAGGTGGCCGAGGGCAACGGCACGCGCAACGAGATTTACCACATCCTCTACGACGGCACGATCGAGGACGAGCGCAACTACGCCGCCATGGGCGGCCAGGCCGACGAGATCCGCCGTTTCCTCAAGGATCACTTCCGCGAGGGGCTGCCGCTGGACGAGGCGCTGCAGCTCGGCGTCCGCGCGCTGACCGTCACCCAGAACAAGACGCTCAGCGAGCGCGATCTCGAGGTCGCGGTGCTGGACCGCACCAAGGAGCGGCGCAAGTTCCGCCGGATCCCGCCCGAGGCGCTCAGCCAACTCTTGGGCACACAGAGGTAAGGCGTGCTAGGCTGAGACCGGGATGAAGCGCCGGATCTTCGGCCTCGAGAACGAATACGGTCTCACCTGTACGCTCAACGGCCAGCGCCGCCTCTCGCCGGACAACGTCGCGCGCTACCTGTTCGAGAAAGTCATCCCCGGCGCGCGCAACGCCAACGTGTTCCTCGAAAATGGCGCACGGCTGTATCTCGACACGGGCTTTCATCCCGAGTACGCCACGCCGGAGTGCGACGACGTCGCCGAACTGGTCATCCACGACAAGGCCGGCGAGCGCATCGTCGAGGACTTGCTGCACCAGGCCGAGAAGCGACTGCGCGAGGACGGCATCTCCGGCAACATCCTGCTCTTCAAGAACAACACCGACTCCGCCGGGAACTCCTACGGCTGCCACGAGAACTACCTCGTCAGCCGTGACGTGTCGTTCCAGCGGCTGGCGGAGGCGCTCATCCCGTTCTTCGTCACCCGCCAGATCTTCGCGGGCGCCGGGAAAGTGCTGCAGACGCCGAGGGGATTTCACTACTGCTTGAGCCAGAGGGCTCAGCATATTTGTCAGGAGATCTCCGGCGCCACGACTTCCTCACGCTCGATCATCAACACGCGTGACGAGCCGCACGCCGATGCGGAGCGCTATCGTCGGCTCCACGTCATCGTCGGCGACTCCAACATGTCGGAGGTCGCGACCTATCTGAAGATCGGGACGACCGCCCTCGTGCTCGACATGATCGAGGACGGCTTCTTCGACCGCGACTACTCGCTGCAGTCGCCGGTGCAGGCCATCCGCGACATCTCGCACGACCCGACGCTGAAGGAGACGATCAAGCTCAAGGACGGGCGCTCGATCTCTGCGCTCCAGATGCAGCTCGAGTACCTCGAGTACACCACGCGCTACGTCAACTCCATCAACGCCGACGCCGCCTCCAAGGACGTCCTGGCGCGCTGGACCGACGTGATGGAGAAGCTCGAGACCGATCCGATGCAGCTCGACCGCGAGCTGGACTGGGTCATCAAGCGGCAGTGGATCGAGAGCTACATGACCCGTAACCGGCTGTCGTGGCGCGACCCGAAGATCTCGCTGATGGACCTGCAGTACCACGACATCCGTCCCGACCGCGGGCTCTACTACAAGCTCGCCGGCAAGGACATGGTCGACCGCATCACCGACGACGAGACCATCGAGCGCGCCAAGCACGAGCCGCCGCAGACCACGCGGGCGCGGCTGCGGGGCGAGTTCATCCGCCAGGCCAACCTCAAGGGCAAGGACTACCGCGTCGACTGGGTCTACCTGAAGCTCAACGACCCGGAGCGCGAAACGATCCTGTGCAAGGACCCGTTCCAGTCCCACGACGAACGGGTCGAGCGTCTCATCCGGTCCTTCTGAACGCCCTGGATCCCTACCAGGGATTCCGCGCCGTCCGGCTCCTCCTCCTCCTCGTTCTCGCCGGCGTCTTTTTCTGGCTGGCCGCCGGCCGCGCACCGTCGCGCCGCGTTCGCGCCGTCGCCCTCGCGCTCGCTGTCGCCGCCGCGCTCGCGTATCCGAATCTCGGCTTCTTCCACGTTCGCGACCGGAGCCCCATTCACTGGCACGAGACCTTCCACTACTTCATGGGCCCGAAGTATCTCCCGGAGCTCGGCTACACGCGTCTCTACGAGGCGACGTGGGTCGCGGGTCGTGAGCTCGGCGCGTTTGCGCAGATCCGCGACGTGCGCGACCTCTCGACGTACGCGCTCCGCGACGTGTCGTCGATCGATGCGGCGGCCGTGCGCGCGCGCTTCAGCCCCGCCCGGTGGCAGGCGTTCAAGCGTGACCTCCTCGTCTTCGGTCCGCGCATCAAGCACTGGGACCACCTGCTGCGCGACCACGGCTACAACGATCCGCCGCCGCGTGCGCTAGTGCTGCACGCGCTCGTCCGCTTCACACCGGCCTCGCCGCTCGTGCTGGGTGTGCTGACGTCGCTGGACTACGCGATCGTGCTCGCGGCGTTCTGGGTCGTGTGGCGGGTGTTCGGAGGTCTCGCCGCGAGCCTCGCGTTCGCGTTCCTGGCGCTGTCCTTCTTCGCGCGCTTCGATTTCATCGGCGGCTCGCCGCTGCGCTGGGACTGGATCGCCGCGGTGCTCGCCGGCACGGCCGCGCTGGCACGCGGTTCGGGGACCACGGCCGGGCTCGGCTTCGGCTACGCGGTGCTCGCGCGGGTCTTTCCCGCGCTGTTGCTCGTGCCACTCGCGGCGGCGTGGGCGCACGCGCGGCTGAGCGGCGCACGCGATGCGGCGGTCGCGCGATGTCTCGGCGCGGCCGCGGCGCTCGTGCTCGCGGTGAGCCTGCTGCTCGTCGCGGTTCCCGTCACGCGTGAGCTGTCACGCGACTTCGCGGCGAAGATCCAGCGGCACAACCAGGGCGTGTACACCAACCACGTCGGGCTCGGCTCGGTGATCGTGTTCCACACCGCGCCGTGGGTGTCGCGTCCCGACGGCACCGTGTTCGTCCCGCACGAAGCCGCCCTCGCCGCGCGCCCCGCCCCCTGGGTGCTGCCGGCGGCGGGCGTGCTGTATGTCCTCATCGCGCTGCCGCTAATTCTGCGCGCGCGACCGCTCGAAGCGATCATGTACGCGGTGCCGCTGATCTTCGTCGCGCTGACGCCCGCCGGCTACTACTACTCGTTCCTGGTCCTATTGGTACTCCTGCCGTGGTGCGGTGGGTCGGCGGATCCGATACGCCTGGTCGGCATGGGTCTGCTCGCTATCGTCAGCGCCGCCGGCTTTGCGCTCGAGCTGGTGTCCGCGGACACGGTGCCCCTCTTCTACAACGCCTCCATTCAGCTCGGCCTCTTCTTCGTCTTCTGGCTCGCGCTGGAGTATGTCCGGCTCACCGGCGAGCGCCGGCAGCCGGACCGGGTTGCCGCGGAAACCTCCCACGTCTGACCGGCTCAGGGCTGCGAGGGCCGCCCCGGCGATCGCCTGAATTTCGCCCGGCCGCGCCCCAGAAAATTGACCCGTCGCGGCCCGGAATGCTAAGTCTAGAAGATGTTCAGGAAGCGAAACGACAAGCAAGTACCCGTCCGCACCAACGATCTGAGCGCCTTCATCGACGAAGCCTCAGAGATCGAGGGCAAGTACACCTTCAGCGGGACCGTCATGCTGAACGGCCGGTTCAAGGGCGAGATCATCTCGAAAGACACGCTGATCATCGGCGAGAAGGCGGTGATCCACGCCTCGATCCGCGCCGGCACGGTGCTGGTCAGCGGTGAGGTCGTCGGCAACGTGCTCGCGAACGACCGCGTCGAGCTGCGCGGCACCGCCCGTGTCTTCGGCGATGTGCAGGCACCCGCGATCGTCGTCGAGGAGGGCGTCGTCTTCGAGGGGCACTGCCGCATGACCAAGCCGCACGAAGCTGAGGCGGCGGCCCTGAGCACGTCAAACGGCGAGCTCGCCGCGCATCGCTCCAAGAACTGAGCTCCAAGCACTGACCGCGTAGCACTGGCGTCCGCCGCCCGCCGGGCGGCATTTCGCTTGCACCTCGTTGCAAGCATGGCGATCGTGCGCGCCGGCGACCTCGACATCGACGTCGACATGGTCTTCCAGCGGCGCTCCTGGATCGTGCAGCGCATCGGGTGGGTCGTCATGGCGCTTGCCGTCGTGGCCGCGGCTCTCGGACTCCTGGGGCCGGGCCCGCTGAGTCGCGCGACGGCCTCGCTGCCGGGTGTGCTGGAGGCGGAGTATCAACGCTTCACTCGCTACGAAGACCTCGAGACGCTGACCATTCGCGTGGCGCCGGCGGTCACGACGTCGCGCGTGGTGCGACTGTCGGTCAACCGCGACTATCTGGATCACGCGCAGATCATGACGGTGACGCCGCCGCCGGAGCGTGTCGAGGCGGCGCACGCGCGAGTCATCTACGTCTTCCGTGTCGCCGAACCAGGACGGGCGCTCGACGTGACCTTCAACCTGAAGCCTCGGAACATCGGGCGTGTCGAAGCGCGTCTGGCCGTCGAGTCGCCGAACGGACGAAGTCCCGAGTTGACGATGCGGCAGTTCGCGTTTCCCTGAAGACGATGGAATCCGTCGTCAGGGCCGCGGTCATCTACGCGGGGCTGCTCATCCTCTTTCGGTTCGCCGGCAAGCGCTCGCTCGGCCAGATCACGACCTTCGACTTCATCCTGCTGCTGATCATCAGCGAGGCCGTGCAGAACGGCATGGTCGGCGAGAACTATTCGCTGACCAATGCCTTCATCCTCGTCCTGACGCTCATCGTGATCGACGTGGGGCTCTCGCTGCTCAAGCGCCGGGCTCCGGCCGTCGAGAAGTGGCTGGAGGGCGTCCCCGTCGTCATCGTGGAGCACGGCCGGCCGCTGGTGGACCGCATGCAGAAGGCGCGCGTGGACGAGAGCGACGTGCTGTCCTTCGCTCGACGGCTGCACGGACTCGAGCGGATGGACCAGATCAAGTACGCCGTGCTGGAGCGTAGCGGCGAGATCTCCATCATCCCGTGGACGCAGCCGCCGGGCATCGCGCCGGCCGAGGAACGCCCGGCGGCCTGACCGGGCGATCTCGCGACCCCGTTCAGAGCCTCCAGTCGCGCGTCAGCGCGCGCACCCGAGCGAGCAGGTCGGCTTCCGACACGCGCGTGAGCCGGCCCCGGTCCACGACGCGCTCGCCGTGCACCCAGACGTCTGTCACCGCCTGCGGCGACATGGCGAACACGACGTTGGCGAGCAGATTCGTCGGCGGATGCAGCGACGCATGCCCCAGGTCGACCGCGACGAGATCGGCCAGTTGCCCGGCCGCGATGCGTCCCGTCTCGAGGTCGAGGATCGCCGCCGCGGAGTCCGTGCCGAGGCCGAACACCGTCGCCGCCGGCAGTGCGCCGCCGTCGAGCAGCCGGACGCGCTGCAGCAGCGCCGCCATCCTCATCTCCTCGAACACCGAAAGGCGATTGTTGGTGCAGCCGCCGTCGGTGCCCAGCCCGCACCGCACGCCGGCACGCAGCAGCTCCGGGAGCCGCGTCACGCCGTCGCCGAGGAACATGTTGCTCGAGGGGCAGTACGCCAGCGCCGCGCCGCGCGCGCCCATGAGCGCGACCTCCTCGTCGTCGAGCCAGACCGCGTGCACGGCGATCGTGCGCGCGCTCAGTGCGCCGAGGCGATCGAGATGGCGCAGCGGCGTGGCGCCGTGCTCGCGCAGCGTGCGCTCTCCCTCGTACCGCCCCTCGGCGACGTGGATGTGCATCGGCACCCGCTCCGAGGCGCTGACCGCAGCACCGGCGCGGATCATCGCAGGCGAAGCGCCGTGCGGGCTGTGCGGCGCCGCGTGCACCGCGACGGTCGCGTCGTGGCGGTGCGCGGCGATCAGCTCGCGAACGCGTCGCGCCGCGTCCGACGGGCTCTCGCGATAGCGCTTGGGCGCGCCTTCCCAGTCGTACATCGTGCGCGCGAGCACCAGCCGGATGCCGACGGCGCGCGCGGCGTCGACGACCGCCTCGGCGTTGTCGTTGCCGCCGTCGTTCAGATAGAAGAAGTCGACGCACGTCGTGACGCCGTGGCGCAGCATCTCGGCGAACGCGAATGCGGCACCGAGCGCGATGCCGTCGCGATCGAGCCGCTCGGAGAACGGATACAGCACGCGGTCGCGCCAGCCCGCGAAGTCGAGGTCGTCGCCGAGCCCGCGCAGCAGCGACTGGAACGTGTGGCAGTGCGCGTTGACGGTGCCGGGCAGCAGCGCACGCCCCGGCAGCGCGACGTCGCCGGCGGCCGCCGGCGTCGCCGCGCCGACATGCGCGATCCGGCCGTCGGTCACCGCGATCGCAACGTCTCGGCGCCAGCCGTCCGGCGTGAGCGCCAGCTCGGGCACGAGTCTCATCGGCGGCCGTCGAGTATACTGCCGAGCCGTGACGCCCATCCTCGCCGCGACCGGTTGGGTCGCGACGTGAACCGACTCGGCTTCGTGCTCGCCGGCGCGGCGGCGCTGCCCGCGGCCGAGTTCGCCGACGTCGTGCGCGAGACCGAAGCGCAAGGCTATCACACGGCGTGGACGGGCGAGACCGGCGGCTACGACGCCATCGCCGTGATGGCGACCATCCTCGCGCACAGCAGAACGTTGCACGTAGGATCCGCCGTCGTCCCGGTGCAAACGCGCACGCCGACGCTGCTCGGCATGAGCGCCGCCACGCTCGGACACCTGGCGCCGGGCCGCGTCGCGCTCGGCATCGGGCTCTCGAGCCGCATCATCGTCGAGCAGTGGCACGGCGTGAAATTTTCCGCCGCGCTGGCGCAGATCCGCGAGGCGGTGCAGATCATCCGGCTCGTGGCGTCGGGTGAGCGCGTCAACTTCGAGGGCACGCACTATCGCGTGAAGAACTTCCGGCTCACCGCGCCCGCCGCGCCCGTGCGGATCGTGCTGGCCGCGCTCGGTCCCGAGATGCTGGAGCTTGCCGGCGAGATCGCGGACGGCGTCGTGCTGAACTGGATCCCGCCGGAGGCGGTACCGGCCTCGCTCGCGCATCTGCAGGCCGGCGCGCGGCGCGCGGGACGCGCGCTCGACGGCTTCGAGATCGCCTGCTTCATCCGCACGTGCGTGACCGACGACGTCAAAACGGCGCGCACAGCACTCGCGCGCGATATCACCGGCTACGCCATCGTCGACGTGTACGCCGCGTTCTTCCGCACTGCCGGGTTCGGCGCCGAGGTCGAGGCCGTCAACACGCGCTGGCGCGCCGGCGACCGCGCGGGCGCGGTGGCAGAGATCTCGCCGCGTGTCCTCGACGGGCTCGGTGTCGTCGGCGACGAGGCGTTCTGCCGCGCGCGCATCGACGAGTTCGCCCGCGCCGGCCTCACCATGCCGGTCGTGTTGCCGTTCAATCCCGCGGCGGCCGCCGGCGGCGATCCGCGTCCGGCCCTGCTGCGCACGCTGCGCGCGTTCGGGCGATGACCCTGCGCGTGCTCGGCGTCATTCCCGCGCGCCTGGCGTCGACGCGCCTGCCGCGAAAGCTGCTGCGTGAGATCGCGGGACGCCCGCTCATCTGCTGGACGTGGGAGGCCGCTCGTCGCGCCCCGGTGCTACGGGACGTCCTGGTGGCCACCGATGCGCAGGAGATCGTCGACGTCTGCGCGGCGCACGGCATCCCTGCAATCCTCACTTCCGCGGCGCATCCCTCCGGAACCGATCGTGTGTGGGAGGTCGCGCAGGGCCGTGCCGCCGACGTGTACGTCAACGTGCAGGGCGACGAGCCGCTCGTGACCCCCGACCACATCGCGCGACTGGTGTCGCCGTTCGTCACACATCCCGACACGCAGGTGAGCACGCTCAAGATCCGCGCCACGGACGCCGAGAAGCCGCTGCCGAGCGTCAACAAGGTCGTCGTCGACGCCGACGGGCGCGCGCTCTACTTCTCGAAGTTCCCCATCCCGTACGACCGCGACGGCATCGGCACGCCGGTCTTCAAGCACATCGGTCTCTACGCGTACCGCCGTGCCGCGCTCGAGGCGTTCCATCACCTGCCGCCCTCGGAGCTCGAGCAGACGGAGCGGCTGGAGCAGCTGCGCTTCCTCGAGCACGGCATCCCGATCACGGTGGTGGAGACGACGGAGCCGACGGTCGGCGTCGACACGGAGGAGGACCTGCGCGTCGTCGAGCCACTGCTCGCCGCGCGCCGGCGGTGAGCGACACTCCGTCCGAGCCGCGCCGGCGCTGGCTGATCCTCGCCGTCATCGTCCTCGCGCAGACGGTCGCCAACGTCGGCCCGCTCGGCATCCCGGCCATCGCCTCGCTGATCCGCGACGACCTGGGCCTGACGCTGACCCAGGCCGGCTCGTTTCTGTCGGTCTATTACCTCGGCCCGGTGACGATGTCGTTCTTTGCCGGCATGCTGGCCGATCGCTGGGGCACGGCGAAGACGCTCGTGCTCGGACAGGCACTGATCGCAGGCGGCCTGCTCGCGGCGAGCGCCGCCGGCTCGTACGGCGTGCTGCTGGCGCTGCTGGGCATCGCCGGCGTCGGCTACGGCACGCTCAATCCGGCATCGACGACGGCGGCGATGTCGTGGTTTCCGCCGCGGCTGCGCGCGACCGTCGTCGGCCTGAAGCAGGTCGGTCTGCCGTTCGGCGGCATGCTCGGCGCCGCGCTGATGCCCGCCCTCGCCGTGCATTTTGGCTGGCGCGCCGCCATCGTCGTCGCGGCGGTGCTGATCGCCGCGAGCGCAACGCTGTCCGCCGCGGTCTACCGCGACCCGCCGAGCGAGGCGCGCGCGCGGCGCTCCGCCGGCGAGCGCGGGACAGTCGGCGCGGTGCTGCGCTCGCGCGATCTGTGGCTGGTCGCGAGCGCCACGCTCATCTTCGCGGCGATGCAGACCGTCTGGATGGCCTTTCTCGCGCTCTATCTTCAAGAATCGGTCGGGCTGGCGCTGCTGGCGGCGAGCCGCTACCTGGCGCTGGCGCAGGCCGGCGGCGTGCTCGGCCGCATCGCGTTCGGCGTGCTCTCGGACCGCACGTTCGGCGGACGGCGGCGCACACCACTCGCCATTGCCGGTTGCGGCTCCGCGCTGTGCTCGCTCGTCATCGCATTCACCGGAGCCGGCGCCGGGCCAGGGCTCTTGATCCCCCTCGCGCTCGTGTTCGGATTCTTCGGTATCGGCTGGAACGGCGTGCAGCACACGCTGATGGCCGAGCTCGCCGGGCCGCGGGCGGCCGGCACCGCGGTGGGGCTCGGCCTGGCGATCTCCTCGCTCGGCGTGACGCTCGGGCCGCCCATCTTCGGCGTGTGCGTGACCGCGGCGGGCGGCTATCGCGGACCGTGGATCGGCCTGGCGAGCGTGATGCTGGTCGGTCTCGGACTGCTCGCGCTCGTCCGCGAGCGGTCGCGCTTTTAACTCGGAGGGGCCCTCGCCCCTGCCGTCGTTACTGCGCTGGGGCGACGGGTTTCGCGGGCGGTGCCGCCGGCTGGGCCGACGCCTCGGGCTGCGACAGACGCACCGCGGTCGGCAGCGGCATCGTGATGCCCTCCGCGCGCAGTCGCCGCAGCAGCCGCTTGCGCAGCTCGTGCTGCACGTGAAACTGGTCCACGAAGCGCTGCACGTGGCAGACGAGGGTGAAGTCGAGCGAGTAGTCGCCGAAGCCGGGGATGAGCCGCGCCAGCGGCGGCGGATCGGCGAGCAGCCCCGGCACCTCCGCCGCGGCGCGCGTCGCCTCGTCCCCCAGCACACGCTCGACGTGGTCCGGGTCGGAGTCGTAATCGACACCGACGTGGATCAGCACGGCCATGCGCGTCTCGCCGAGATCGTAGTTGGTGATGACGGACTCGGCGACGCGCTTGTTGGGCAGCACCACCACGTTGTTCTGCAACATGCGGATCCGCGTCGAGCGCCAGCCGACGTCGACGACGTAGCCCTCGACGTTCTCGACCGAGAGCTTCACGTAGTCGCCGACGCGGATCGGCTTATCGGCCAGGAGATGGATGCCCGCGAACAGATTCGAGAGCGTGTCCTGCAGCGCCAGCGCCACCGCGAGACCGCCGACGCCGAGCGCGGTGAGGAGCGGCGTGATGGCGATGCCGAGGGAGCTCAGCAGCACGAGCCCGCCGATGATCAGCACGGCGAGCCGCACGGTGGTGCGGAACAGCCCCGTAACGCCGCCCGCCAGCGCGCGCCGCTCGCCCGCCGCCGCGACCAGCGACCCGAGCACGCTCGCCACCGTGATCGTCACCGACAAAATGATCGCGGCCTCGAGCACGACCTGGATCTGTGCGGCGAGCCGCGGCGGCAGATCCGTCATCTCGAGCGCGACGAAGAGGCCGAGGACGACGCACCAGAGGATCGACGGCACGCGCATCGCCTGGAGGAACAGGCTTTCGCGCGTGTCGTGACCGGTCCAGCGACGAAACAACGCTACGAGCGCGTGACGGAACAGCAGCGCCGCGACCGTCACCAGCAGCAGCGCGACAGCGGGCCACACGAGCCGGGACGACATGGCGTGCATGCTATCGTAGGTCTCATTCCATGCGCGGCATCTTCTACGGCTGGATCGTCGTCTTCGCGTCCGCAGCGATCGTGTGTATCAGCCTCGGCTGTCTCTTCTCGCTCGGCGTGTTTCTCGTTCCGATCGAGCGCGCGATGGGCTGGAGCCGCGGCGCCATCTCGACCGTCGCGTTGCTCAACTGGATGGCCATGGGGCTCGGCTCGTTCTGCTGGGGCGCGCTCTCCGATCGCATCGGCGGGCGCGGGGTCGCGCTCGGCGGCGGCGTCCTGCTCGGCCTGGGGCTCGTGCTCAGTAGCCAGGCGCAGGCGCTGTGGCAGTTCTTTCTCACGTTCGGGTTCGTGGTGGGCTTTGCCGCCGGCGCCTTCTATGCGCCGCTGACGGCGACGACGACGAAGTGGTTCACGGCGCGCCGCGGACTCGCGGTTTCGCTCGTGTCGGCGGGCATCGGTCTCGGCATCTTGCTCATTGCGCCGCTCGCCCGCGCGCTGACCAGTGCGTGGGACTGGCGCGTGGCGATGCTCGTGCTGGGCGACCTCGCCTGGCTGGTCGTCATTCCCGTCGCACTGCTGCTGCGCGAGCCCGGCCCCGGCGACGTTCCGGCGGTCACTACCGCGGCGCCGGCCGGCCGCGAATACACGACGCGCGGCGTGCTGTTGACTCCGCAGTTCTGGGTGATCGCGCTCACGCACTTCGCGTGCTGCGCCGCCCACTCGGGGCCGATCTTCCACATGGTCACGCACGCGACCGACCGCGGCGTCGGCACGATGGCGGCGGCGACGGTCTTCGGCATTTCGGGCCTCGCCTCGATCGCCGGCCGCGTGGGCGGCGGGCTCTTGGCCGACCGCTTCGGCGCCAAGCGCACGCTCATCGCGGGCCTGGCGCTGCAGGCGGCGATGATCTTCGGCTACCTGTTCGCCGGCGATCTCCTTTCATTCGTGGCGCTCGCGCTCGTGTTCGGCGCGGCGTACGGCGGCGTGATGCCGCTCTACGCGCTGGTGACGCGCGAGTATTTCGGCGAGAAAGTCATGGGCAGCGCGTACGGCGCCGTGTTCCTGGTGTCGACGCTCGGCATGGGCCTGGGCTCGTTCGCCGGCGGCGCGATCTACGACCGCCTGGGCGCCTACACCTGGCTGTTCCTGGGCTCGTTCGCGATCGGCACGATGGCGGTCATGCTCGCACTCGCCTTCCGGCGCCCGCGCGCCCACGCTCTGGACTTCGCCGAGGTGCCCGTCGCCCATTGACGGGAGTGTCCCTCGGTGGTATCACTGCGTCACTTTCTGTCACGTTTCCCGGAGGTTTAGCCCGCACAGAGGCAGCCGTTCCGAAGCACGTATCCACGGAAACCCGCGCCCCGTGTGCGCTTGTTACAAGAGTCAAGGAGGACTCGCGAGATGGACGTGAAGTCAATCGATCGGCGCCACTTCATCAAGATCACCGGAATCGCAGGCATCCTCGCCGCACGCCAGGCGCCGGCGTTCGCGCAGGGCAGCACGCTGCACTGGGTGCGCTGGGTGGATTTCATTCCGGAGTCTGACGTCGAGCTGAAGCGGCAGATGCCCGAGGCCGAGAAGGCCCTGGGCGCGAAGATCCAGTTCGAGACCATCAACGCCAACGATCTGCAGCCACGCATCACCGCGGCGGTGCAGTCGGGCTCGGGCGCGGACATCTTCAACTTCCAGTACAACTGGGCCCACCTTTACCAGAACGCCGTCGTCGACGTCAGCGACGTGGCGAACGCCGTCTCGAAGGCCGAGAGCGGCTTTTATGAAGTGTGGGCGCCGTCGTGCGAAGTCAACGGCAAGTGGCTTTCGATGCCGCACTCGATCGTCGGCAACGCGGTGGCCTATCGGAAGTCGTGGCTCAAAGAGGCGGGGGCGAGCGCCTATCCCAAGACGTGGGACGAGACGCGCAAGCTCTTCGCCGGCCTCAAGAAGAAAGGCAAGCCGTACGGGCAGACGCTGGGCCACACGTTCGGTGACGCGCCGACCTTCACCTATCCGATGACCTGGGCGTTCGGCGCCGCCGAGACCGACAAATCCGGCAAGAAGGTCGTCCTCAACAGCAAGGGGGCCGTGGAGGCCGTGAAGTTCATGCAGGCCTTCTGGAAGGAATGCTGCGACGAGGGCGGTCTCGCCTGGGACGACACGAACAACAACCGTGCCTTCCACGCCGGCGAGATCTCCGCCACGCTCAACGGCGCGTCGATCTACATCGTCGCCAAGCGGCAGAAGGAAAAGATCAAGGACGACAAGGGCGAGCCCCTGTTCCAGGACATCGACCACGCGCCGCTGCCGAGCGGTCCGGCGGGCGGCTATCTCCTGTTCCTGAACCAGTCGCACGCCGTCATGAAGTATTCGAAGAACCAGAAGCTCGCGAAGGATTTCCTGACGTGGCTGCACAAGACGGAGAACTACGGGAAGTGGTTCGCCTCGCAGGAGGGCTACTCGGTCGGCTCCACCAAGAAGTGGGAGAACGACCCCATGTGGGGCAAGCTCGACGAGCCGCTGAAGATGTTCCGCACCGCGGCGCGCAATACACGCCTGTTCGGGTACGCCGGACCCTCGACGGCAAAGGCGACCGAGGCGTTCACGAAGTACATCATCACCGACATGTACGCCAAGGGCGTGCAGGGCATGTCGGCCGAGGACGCGGTGAAGTGGGCGGACGGTGAGCTGAAGAAGATCTACGAGGGTTAACCGAATCCAGACTTTAAGGAGGGGCCCGATGGAACGCCGGACGTTCCTGAAGCTGACGGGAGTCGCTGGGATCCTGGCCGCTCATCGGGCCCCCGCCTTCGCGCAGGGGACGAAACTCCACATCGTGCGTTGGGTCGACTTCATCCCCGAGGCCGACGTCGAGCTCAAGCGCCAGGCCCCGGAGGCGTCGAAGGCGCTCGGCGCCGAGGTCACGCTCGAGTTCATCAACGCCAACGACCTGCAGCCGCGCATTACCGCCGCCATTCAGTCGGGCAGCGGGGCCGACATCATTCAGATGCTCTGGAACTGGCCGCAGCTCTACGCCAACGCCCTTCTCGACGTCTCCGACATCGCCGATCCGATCGGCAAGGCCCAGGGCGGCTTCTACGAGGTCTTCGACGCCGCCGCCAAGGTCAACGGCCGCTGGCTGGCCGTGCCGCACGCCGTCATCGGCAACGCGGTGGCCTACCGGCGCTCGTGGTTCAACGAGGTCGGCGCCCGGGAGTTCCCGAAGACCTGGGACGAGTACCGCGAGGTCGGCAAGAAGCTCAAGGCCAAGGGCAAGCCGATCGGACAGACGCTCGGCCACACCTTCGGCGACGCGCCGACGTTCGCCTACCCCGTCCTGTGGGACTTCGGCGGCGCCGAGGTCGACAAGTCCGGCAAGAAGGTGGCAATCAACAGCAAGGGCGCGGTCGAGAGCGTCAAGTTCATCCAGGCCTTCTGGAAGGACGCCTGCGACGAGGGCGGGCTGGCCTGGGACGACACGAACAACAACCGCGCGTTCCACGCGGGCGACATCTCGGCCACGCTCAACGGGGCCTCGATCTACATCGTGGCCAAGCGACAGAAGGACAAGATCAAGGACGATAAGGGCGAGCCGCTCGTGCAGGACATCGAGCACGCCGCGCTCATGCCGGCCGGGCCGGCCGGGCAGTTCGCGCTCTACGGCGGCCAGCAGCACTCGATCATGAAGTACTCGAAGAACGTGAAGCTCGCCAAGGACTTCCTGAAGTGGCTGCACCAGAAGGAGAACTACGAGAAGTGGTTCGTGGTGAACGAGGGCTACTCGGTGGGCTCGACCAAGGTGTGGGAAGAGCACCCGATGTGGGGGAAGATCGACAAGCAGCTGCAGGTCTTCCGCCAGGCCGCGCGCAAGACGTTCGCGTTCGGTCATCCCGGGCCCGCCACCGCGAAGGCCACCGAGGCCTATACGAAGTACATCATCGTGGACATGTACGCGAAGGCCGTGCAGGGCATGAAGGCCGAGGACGCCGTCAAGTGGGCCGAGGGCGAGCTCAAGAAAATCTACGAGGGCTGATCATGAACCGACGCAGGTTTCTCCAGCTGAGCGGTATCGCCGGGATCCTGGCCGCGCACCGCGCCCCCTCCTTCGCGCAAGGGACCAAGCTTCACATCGTCCGCTGGGTCGACTTCATCCCCGAGGCCGACGTCGAGCTCAAACGCCAGGCTCCGGAAGCGTCGAAGGCGCTCGGCGCCGAGGTGACGTTCGAATTCATCAACGCCAACGACCTGCAGCCGCGCATCACCGCCGCCATCCAGTCGGGCAGCGGCGCCGACATCATCCAGATGCTGTGGAACTGGCCGCACCTCTATGCCAACGCGCTCGTCGACGTCTCGGACGTGGCCGAGCCGATCGGCAAGAGCCAGGGTGGCTTCTACGACATCTTCAGCGCGAGCGCCAAGGTGGGCGGCAAATGGCTGTCGATGCCGCACGGCGTGGGAGCGAACGCGATCGCCTATCGCCGCTCCTGGTTCAACGAGATCGGCGTGAAGGAGTTCCCGAAGACGTGGGACGAGTACCGCGACGTCGGCAAGAAGCTCAAGGCCAAGGGCAAGCCGGTCGGCCAGGCGCTCGGCCACAGCTTCGGCGATCCACCGACCTTCGCCTATCCGTTCCTCTGGGACTTCGGCGGCGCCGAGGTCGACAAGACCGGCAAGAAAGTCGTCCTCAACAGCAAGGGCTCGATTGAGGCCGTGAAGTTCCTCCAGGCGTTCTGGAAGGACGCCTGCGACGAGGGCGGGCTGGCGTGGGACGACACCAACAACAACCGCGCGTTTCATGCTGGAGAGATCTCGGCGACCCTCAACGGCGCGTCGATCTACATCGTCGCCAAGCGGCAGAAAGAGAAAATCAAGGACGAGAAGGGCGAACCGCTCGTACAGGACATCGAGCACGCGGCGCTCATGCCGAAGGGACCGGCCGGACAGTTCGCGCTCTACGTGCCCTTCCAGCACTCGATCATGAAGTACAGCCCGAACCAGAAGCTGGCCAAAGACTTCCTGAAGTGGCTGCACCAGGACGCGAACTATGGCAAGTGGTTCGAGGTCAACGAGGGCTACAGCGTCGGCTCGACCAAGAAGTGGGAAGAGAATCCGATGTGGGGAAGGATCGACAAGCCGCTTCAGGTGTTCCGCCAGGCGGCGCGGGCCTCGCTGATGCTCGGCCATCCGGGCCCGGCGAGCGCGAAGGCGACCGAGGCCTACACGAAATACATCATCGTCGACATGTTCGCCAAGGGCGTGCAGGGCACGAAGGCCGAGGACGCCGTGAAGTGGGCCGAGGGCGAGCTCAAGAAGATCTACGAAGGCTGAGGAATGACGCGTTTTCGGACGGTGCCCGATAACTCGCGTACGATGGGACGAGCAGGTATCCAGCGGTGAAGAAACCGATCGCGGGGGGCGCGAACGGCTCGGTGGTGGTGGCGCTGCCCCACCCCCGCGCCCAGCAATCGCGCCCGGTGACGCGTCTTCTCGAGAGCGAGCGGCTTCTCGCCGTCGTGCTCCTCGCCCCGACGGTATTGTTGCTTGGCATGTTCATCGCCTACCCGTTCGTCTCGGGCGTGTGGCTGTCGCTGTCCAACACGAGCGTCGGGAATCCCGGGCATTTCGTCGGCCTGCACAACTTCGCCAAGGCGTGGGACGACTCGATCTTCCAGCAGGCGTTCCGGAACACGTTCTTCTACACGTTCTGGGCGACGGTCTTCAAGCTGGCGCTCGGCATGTGGCTGGCCCTGCTGCTCAACCGATCGTTCCGCGGCAAGCGGCTGGTACGCGCGTCGATGCTGCTGCCCTTCATCATCCCCACCGTGCTGTCGACCTTCGCCTGGCGCTGGATGTTCGACCCGACGTTCAGCGTGCTGAACTGGCTGCTCTACCGAACCGGTTTCATCGTCACCAAGATTCCGTTCCTGTCCGACGGTGTCTACGGCATGTGGTGCGCGATCGTCGTCAACACGTGGCGCGGCATGCCGTTCTTCGCCATCACGCTCCTGGCGGGACTGCAGACGATCAACCCCGACTTGCACGAGGCGGCCTCGCTCGACGGCGCCAACGGGTGGAAGCGCTTCTGGCACGTGACCTGGCCGCTGCTCAAGCCGGTCACGCTGGTCGTCGTCGTCTTCTCGATCATCCAGACGTTCTCGGACTTCCAGCTCATTTACGTGCTGACGGGCGGCGGACCGGCCAACTCCACGCACCTGCTGGCCACGTACGCGTACCAGGTCGGCGTCGCCACCGGCCTGCTCGGCGAGGGCGCGGCCATCTCGCTCTTCATGCTGCCGGTGCTCTTCATCGTCGTCTGGGTGCAGCTGCGATATCTCAGAAGGCTGGAAGGCGCGTAATGTCGGGCGTGTCGGAGCCACGCGCATCTAGCTCAGGCCACCCTCGGCTCGAGCCGGGCTGGAGGCTTCGCTACAAATGGTCATAGAACGGCCCTGGAAGCGCTGGGTCTACTTCTACATCCCGCTTACCGTCTTCCTGATCGGCACGCTGTTCCCGTTCTACTGGATGCTCATCACGGCCATCCGCCCCGATGCGGAGCTCTATCGCTCCTGGCGCGCGGTCAACAACGCGCCCTTCTGGACCTTGAACCCCACGCTTGAGCACTTCCGCGACCTCTTTCAGAAGACGACGTTTCCGCACTGGCTCTGGAACACGTTCTTCATCGCGGTGATTTCGACCGGCATCTCGCTGTTCTGCGGGCTCTTGGCCGGCTATGCGCTGGCTCGGCTGAAATTCCCGATGGCCGGCGCGCTCGGGACCTCGATCTTCGTCACGTATCTCGTCCCGCCCACGCTGCTCTTCATCCCGCTGGCTGACATCATCCGGAATTTCCAGCTCGGCAACACGCCGTGGGCGCTGATTCTCACGTACCCGACGTTCCTCATCCCGTTCTGTACATGGCTGCTGATGGGCTACTTCAAGACGATTCCGAAAGAGCTCGAGGAGTGCGCGCGCATCGACGGCGCCACGCGCTTCGGCGCCATGCTGCGCATCATCTTCCCGATCGCCGTGCCGGGCATCCTGTCGGCCGGCATCTTCGCGTTCACGCTGTCCTGGAACGAGTTCATCTACGCGCTCGTGTTTCTCTCGTCGCCGGAGCGCAAGACGGTGCCCGTGGGCGTCGTGTCCGAGATGATCCGCGGCGACATCTACTTCTGGGGACAGCTCATGGCGGGCGCGCTGCTGGGCAGCATTCCGGTCGCGCTCGTCTACTCGTTCTTCGTCGAATACTACGTCACGGGGCTCACCGGCTCCGTGAAGGGCTGAGGCCCACAAGCGCCCGGGGCACCCGACTCCGGGGAACCTATTTGAGGGGAGACATCGAATGGCTCAGGTGCTGATGAAAGACCTCAACAAGAAGTACGACGCCCAGGTTCACGCCGTCAAGGACGTGAACCTCCACATCCGCGACAAGGAGTTCGTCGTGCTCGTCGGCCCGTCGGGCTGTGGCAAGTCGACCACGCTGCGCATGGTGGCCGGGCTCGAGGAGATCACCTCCGGCGAGATCGCCATCGGCGACCGCGTCGTCAACGACCTGCCGCCCAAGGACCGCGACATCGCGATGGTGTTCCAGAACTATGCGCTCTACCCGCACATGACCGTCTACGACAACATGGCGTTCGGCCTCAAGATGCGCAAGTTCGCGAAGGCCGAGATCCAGAAACGCGTCGGGGAGGCTGCGGAGATCCTCGGCATCCACGACCTGCTCAAGCGCAAGCCGCGGCAGCTGTCGGGCGGCCAGCGTCAGCGCGTGGCGGTCGGGCGCGCCATCGTGCGTCACCCGCAAGTCTTCCTGTTCGACGAGCCGCTGTCGAACCTCGACGCCAAGCTGCGCGTGCAGATGCGCGTGGAGCTCAAGCGGCTGCACGACCGGCTGGAGACGACGGCGATCTACGTCACCCACGACCAGGTCGAGGCGATGACGCTTGGCGACCGCGTCGTGGTCATGAAGGACGGTTGGATCCAGCAGGTGGGCGAGCCGCTCGAGCTGTACACGCGGCCCGCCAACCGGTTCGTGGCCGGCTTCATCGGCTCGCCGGCGATGAATTTCGTCGACGTGGCCATCCAGGGCGACGGTAACCTCACCGCTCAGGCCACCGGCCTGCGCCTCGGCATTCCGCCGGCGCTCACGGGCCGGCTCGGGCCCTACAAGGGCCAGCGCGTCACCCTCGGCGTGCGCCCCGAGGACCTGCACCTCGCGGCCGGGGCGGATCAGGCGCAGTACGTCTTCGACGCGGTCGTCGACGTGGTCGAGCCGCTGGGTTCGGAGATCCTGCTGGACGTCAAGGTGGGTCCGAACAGCCTGGTCGCGCGCGTCGATCCGACGGTGCGGCTCAAGGTGCACGACGGGGTGCGGCTCGCCGTCAACCCGGAGCGCCTACACTTCTTCGACACCACGAGCGAGAAAGCGATCTGACCGTCCGAGGGCATCGCAGGCGCGAGGTGGTGACCGCCTACCTCCTCCTCGCGCCTGCAACCCTCATGCTCGTCGCCGTCCTCGCGTATCCCGTGGGCTGGGAAGCCTGGATCAGCCTCACGGACTTCTCGCCTCTCAACGACAACGGCCTTCGCTTCGTCGGTCTAGAAAACTACCGGCAGCTCGCCGGCACATCGGAGTTCTGGTTCGCCGCCGTCGTGACGGTCGTCTTCGCCGCGGTGACGACTGTCGTCAAGCTCGCGCTTGGTATTGCCTTCGCGCTCTTGCTGGCCCGCCCGTTCCGGGGCCGGGCGCTGGTATTTCTCGCCGTCTTCCTGCCCTGGGCGTACCCCGCCAGCGTGAGCGTGATCGGCTGGTACTGGACGCTGAGCCCACCGATCCCGACCGCCTACGCCGCATTCATGGGCCACCTCAAGCTCACCGTGGATCACGCCGTCGGCACCGGCGCCTGGTCATTCCTGGCCGTCACGCTGTTCAACATCTGGCGCGGCAGCTCGTTCATCGGCGTCTTCCTGCTCGCGGGGATCAACGCCGTCCCGCCGGAGCTCTTCGAGTGCGCGCTGCTCGAATCGCGCAGCGCGTGGCAGCGGTTCTGGCGCGTGACGGTGCCGCTGCTGCGGCCGTTCCTGGCCCTGGCCGTGTTTCTGTCGCTCACGACGGCCTTCGCGGACCTCGCCAACGTCTGGCTCCTCACGGCGGGGCGCGTGGTCTTCCCCGTCATCGGCACCGAGGCGTACTGGCTCGCCATCAAGGGAGGACAGTTCGGGCCGGCCTCGGCGCTCTCCCTGATGCTGGTGCCATTTCTCCTGGCGGTGCTCGCGCTGCTCTTCCGCGCGTTCGATCCGCCGGACGAGGCGCGCGCGTGAACCCGCGGCCGTGGTGGCGCCGCCTCGGCCACGGAAGCCTGCTTTTCGTCGTGATCGTCTACTGTCTGTTTCCGATCTACTTCATGCTCGTGCAGTCGCTGAAGACGGCGCAGGAAGACGTGTTCGGCAATCCGCTGATCGTGACGAACCCGACGCTGGAGAACTTCGAGGAGCTGTTCGAGCGCAAGAGCGAGCCGCGCAACTTCGTCGGGCGCGCGCTGCGCCGCGACTATCCGTTCTTCGTGTGGCTCGAAAACACGCTGGTGATCTTCGGCGGCTCCGTCGCGATCACGCTGGGGGCCGGGCTGGCCGCCGCCTACGCATTGGGCCGCCTGCGCCCGCCCGGCTTTCGATGGTGGCGGCGCGCGATCTTCGCCACCTACGTCGTGCCGCACACGATCCTGTTCGTCCCGCTCTACCAGGTCGTCATCCGCCTCGGCCTCGACGACAACATGCTCGTGCTGCTGCTCGTGTACCCGACGATGGCGTTGCCGTTCTGCGTGTGGATCCTGTCGGCGTATTTCCAAAATCTGCCGCGCGAAATCGAAGAGTCGGCGCTGGTCGAGGGCGCCTCGCGCGCCGTCGCGTTCTACCGCATCGTGCTGCCCATGAGCCGGCCGGTGCTGATCGCCGCGGGGATCTTCGCGCTCGGCACGATCGCGAGCGACTTCATGCTCGCCTCGGTCTTCCTGCTCTCCGAGCACAACCAGACGATTCCCGCGGGGCTGGCCACCATGGAGGTTGCGCTCGACGAGCTCCTGGTCGTGGCCGGCATCAATCTCATGGCGCTGCCCGTCGTCCTCGTGTGCGCGCTGTTCGCACGCGGCTACGTGCGCGGCCTCACCGCGGCGATGGTCGAAGGCGCCTGATGCGGTCCGAGGAGCGCCCCCATTACTGTTTGGGCACGATTCGGATGACACGGTGAAGCGCGGTCTCGGCGACATAGATGCGACCCTCGGCGTCGACGGCCACGCCCCCCGGATCGCCGAGGTCCGAGGCGATCGTCGTCACGCTTCGCTCGGCCGACACGCGGAACAGTCGACGCACGTGAAATCCGGTCGAGACGAGCAGCGCGCCGTCGCGCGCAAGGGCGAGGCTCGTGCGGTGATAGTGGCCCGCGGGCAGCCGCATCACGCGCCGCAGGTCGTCGATCGACGCGAGATGGTCCCCGGCAGCCGCGAGATGGAACACTTGCCCGAGTGAGTCCATCAGGAGCAGCGTGCCGTCCGGGTGCGCGACCACGGCCATGAAGCGCGTCAGCGGCTCGCCGGGCGGTGAGAGCCAGCCGCGCGGGAACAATGGTGGCGCGAGGTCGAGGCGCCGGGGCAACGCCGTGCCCTCGCCGAGCGCGACGCGGAAAATGAGCGGGCCCTGATATCCCGTTCCGAGCACCTCGAGACCGGGCGGCGGCGGCACCTCCGACCGGCCGAGCGTTTCGGGACTCGCATAATCGACCGCGATCAGCCGACCGTCGCTGTCGACCGCGATGCTGCTGCCGCCGACGAGATGCTGCAGTCCGACCGCCACCGACGTCAGGCGGCTGTCGCTGGACAGACGATAGACGCGATTGCCGTTCTCCTCGCCGAGATAGAGATCTCCGGTTCGCGGATCGACGGCGAGGCTGCCGAGCGCGGTCTTGCGCGGCGCCTCGGAGAACGGGATCACGACGCGCGGCGTTCGTGCGCCGTCGATCGGGAGCGCGCGGCCGACGTCGAAGCGATGGACTTCGCCCGCGGCATCGCCCTGGCGCCCGTGGCCGAGGACGAGCAGGCGGCCGGCCGGATCGAACGCGAGCTGGATGGGACGGCCGACGTCCCTGACGACGACTTCGGCCGTGAAGCCCGGGGCGATGACGACGCCCGTCGCGGGCTCCGCGCGTGGCTCGTGCCGCGCCGGCGTCGCGATGAGCGTAAGCACGAACGCCGCTGCGGCCGCAGCCAACCTTGACAGCCGAAAACGGCGGGTGCTAGCTTTGCGCGGCACTGGCCGTCCCGTATCTCGACAGCTCACACCGCGTCAGGGGGTTGGACTCATGATCAAGAGGCTCTCGCTCGCTGTTGTTGTCGTCACGCTGACGGCGGCGCTCGCCGCCCCTGCCTACGCCCAACAGCCGGCCGACGACACGAAGAAGCCGAAGGGCGTGAAGTCGCGCAATCTCGTCACGTCGCTCGGCGGCTTCACCGCCACCGTCAATGCGCCGCTGCTGATCACCGGCCAGCAGATCGAGCTCGAGCCGGGCGGGCATACGGGACGGCAGCAGTTCCGCGTACCGACCTACGTCTACGTCATCGAAGGCATCCTGACGACCGAGTACGAGAGCGGCCCTCCGGCCGGCATCGCGGGCGCGCAGTATCACGCCGCTGGCCAGTCGTACATGGACAACGGAGGATGGTGGCACAACGCCTTCAACCGTTCGGACAAGCCGGTGAAGTACCTCATCCTCCATATCGGCTACCCCGGCCGACCCGACCCGATCGTCCGCCCGGAAGCCGAATAGATCTTCCCGCGCTTCGAGCGGCGGCTTTGCCGCCGCAATCCTCCCGGGGAAGGCATCGGAGGGGGCCGTCGAAGCCCCCCCCGAATTATTTCCCGATGCCGCCCGTGATGCCCTGGATGAACCGGTCGAGGAAGAAGTTGTAGAGAATCGCGACCGGCAGCCCGACCAGCAGCGCCGCCCCCATGAGCGAGCCCCAGTAGTACACGTCGCCGCGGATCAACTCGGTCGGCACGCCGACGGGCACCGGTTTCTGGTCGCCCGGCGAGACGAACGCCAGCCCGTAGAGGAAGTCCTGCATCGAAAGCGTGAACGCGAAGATCACGGCCGTGAGCACGCCGGGCAGACTGATCGGCAGGATCACACGCAGGAAGGCGCCGGCCTGGCCGCAGCCGTCCACGCGCGCCGCTTCCTCGATCTCCATCGGCACGGTCTTGAAGAAGCCCATCAAGAGCCACGTACAGAAGGGGATCGTGAACGTGGGATAGACCACCACGAGCGACCACCACGAATCCTGCAGCCCGAGCTCGGCCACGATGCGTGACAACGGCAGGAACAGGATGATCGGCGGCACCAGATACGTGAGAAAGATGGCGATGCCGGTGTTCTCGGCTCCCGGCAGCTTCAGGCGCGCCAGCGCGTAGCCGGCGGGCACCGCGGTCAGCAGCGTGATGGCCGCCACCCAGGCGGAGATCGCAAACGTGTTCCACAGCCACGCGCCGTAGTTCGTCTGGAAGAAGAGGATCTCGAAGTTCCGCAGCGTCGGCTTCATGTTGAAGAAGAACGGGATGTTCTCCATCCGGTAGAGGTCCGGATCCTGCTTGAACGCGGTGATCAGCATCCAGTAAATCGGGAACACGGCGATCAGCACGTACGGCGCGAGCGCCGCGTAGATCAGCAGGTGCCGCCGGCGGTTCCGGCGGCGGTGCGCGGCTTCGGCGGCGAGAACGGCGGGCTGCGCCACCGCCATCGCTACCACTCCCGCCTTTTGATATTTCGCAGCACGAGCACGAGCGCCGGCAGCAACAACGGCACCAGGAACAGGGCGATCGCCGCCCCGCGGCCGAGACTGCCGGCCTGGATGCCGATCTGGTACGCGAGCACAGGCAGGATCTTCGTCGCGTTCGCCGGTCCGCCCTGCGTCAGCAGGTAGACCACGCTCAGGTCGGACAGCGTGAACACCGTGTCGAACAGGAAGCCGATCATGAGGATCGGAAAGATCATCGGCGCGACCACGTGGCGGAAGCGCTGGAAGAAGGAGCAGCCGTCCACCTTGGCGGCGTCCAGCACCTCGACGGGCACCGAGGTGAAGCCCGCCAGCAGCACGATGGCCGAGAATGGGAACGTCCGCCAGACGTTCACCAGGATGCACGCGATCAGGGCGAGCTTCGGGTCGCCGAGCCAGATCGGCCAGCCCTCGGTCCCGAACTGCCCGATCAACCCGAGCCGACTCAGCACCCAGTTGATGACGCTGAACTGCGAGTCGTACATCCACTTCCAGGACAGCACGCTGATGGCGATCGGCAGCGTGAACGGAATCACCACGAGGCCGCGAATCAGCTTCCTACCTCTGAAATTTTGGAGCAGCAGGAACGCCAGCGAGGTCCCGAGCAGGCTTTTGAGCACCGCCGCGACCACCAGGAACACCACGCTGTTGCGGAACGCGAGCCAGAAGAGGTCCATCTCCCACGCGGCGCGGAAGTTGTCGAGGCCGACGAAGCGCGCGACGGGATCGCCAACGCTGGCGTCGCTGAGTGCCAGATAGAGCGAGAAGACGAACGGCGCGGCGACGAGCAGCATCACATAGAGCGCCGCCGGCGCCAACAGCGTGTAGCCGAACATGAGCCGGCGCGCGCTGTGGCTGAGCCACGGCCGCTCGACGCGGCGCGCGGGCACAGAAACAACGGCGGCCCGGGCCACAGGGTCCGGGCCGCCGCGAAGCGAGCTCTGCGTCATGCGCGCTTGTGCTTGGCGAAGATCCGGCGGTACTCCCCCACTCCCCACTTCATGACGTCTTCGATCGCCTGGCCGCGCGCGACCCGCGTGAACATGTCAGGAAGGACGAAGAGGTTGACAACCTCCTGGATCGGCGTCGTGAACGGCCCGGGGTAGCCGTAGAACGCGACGATCTTCGGGAAGTCCTGCAGGATCTGCATCTTGGGATCGCTGCCGATGATCGGCATCGGCTTCTTGGCCTGGCCGAGCAGGTACGGCATGTTGTAGCCGCGGCTCTGCTTCATGCCCTCTGGACTCTCGTCGATGAAGTACGTGAGGAACTCTTTGGCCGCCTGCTGGTTCTTCGAGAACTTCCAAATCATGTAGACGTTGGCCGCCGAGACGCTGACGCGCTTGCCGTCGGGGCCCGCCGGCTCCATGCCGATGTGCGTGTTCTTGAACACGTCGGGGTTGGTGTCCTCGGTCGTGCGATACGCGGAGATCGCGTCGTGGATCCAGCACGCGACGCCGGACGCCAGATAGCGGTTATCGGAGGCGTCGTCCCAGGAGAACACCTCGGGGGTCATGCCCTCGTCGAAGAGCGCCTTGGCGAACTTCAACGCCTCACGCGTCTCTTTGGAGTCGATGAGGATGTTGTCGCCCTCCTCCGCCTCCCGGCCGCCGAAGCTGAAGAGCAGCGAGCGCCAGTTGAGGTTGGCGTCGGCGCACTGCGAGAACTGGATGCCGGTCGGATGCCCCTTGGCCTTCATCGTCCGGGCCGCGACGCGCGCCAGCTCCCACGTGTCGGGCGCCTTCAGATTGTTGGCGTCGAAGAGATCTTTGCGCCACAGCATCGGCAGAAGGATGTAGAACATCGGCATGCCGTAGGTGCGGCCCTCGACCTGCACGAGCGGGCCGGCACTCGGGATCCAGCCACCGTGCTTTTTCCCAGCGGCGTCGTAGACGTCGCTGATGTCCGCCAGGCTCTTGTAGTAAAGGCGTGTCAGGATCGACGACCCGTTCATGATGATGTCGTGGCCGGCGCCCGCCGCAAACTCGGCCGCCATCCGCGCCGGCAGCTCGAGGTGCGGAATGTGGTCGACGCGCACCTTCACGCCGTTCTTGTCGCCCCACTCCTTGGTGAACGTGTTGTCGAACCAGTTGTCGTAGGCCGGGATGAAATGGCTCCACTGTAAGATTCGTAGCGTCGTGCCTTTGATCTGCGCCGGAGCCTGGCGCGCATCGAGCATCGCCGCGAGCGTTCCGCCCGCCACACCCGCGCCTGTGGTCTTCAGAAAGCCGCGGCGGGTAACGGCGGTCGGGTTGGTGTCTTGAGGGTGTCCGTCAGTCATCGGGGGAACCTCCTTCGCGAGTTGCCTGGGGGTGCGGCGGTTCCGAAAAGGTTAATCTCTTTATCCGTTTGCGAGCCCCCTTGTCAAGCGGTTTTTGCTGTCATTCCCGTACAATAGCCCCATGCGCCGCGGCGTGCTCGTCCTCGTGGCGGCCGTCGCGGTGATCGGTCTCTTCGCGGGCGGCCTCGCGTGGCTGCTGACGGACGCGCGCCCGCGGGCGAATGCGCCGCGCGGCGAGCGTCTCTACTATGCGTATTGCGCCGAATGCCACGGCCTGGACGGCCGCGGCTCGTGGCGCGCGTCGCTGTTCCTGCTGCGGCCCGGCGACCTCACCGACCCGCGCGTCGCCGCGCAGTCAGATCGCTATCTCTTTGATCTCATCAAGCATGGCGGTGCGACGATCGGGCGCCCCGGCATGCCGGCGTTTGGCGCGCAACTCTCCGACGATGACCTCGCGCAGCTCGTGGCCTTCGTCCGTACGCTGGCGTCCCGCGATCGGCGGCGCTGAACGCGGACGCGCGCTCAGCGCTCGCGCTCGATCCACACGAGGACGAGGTCGTCGCCCTGCGCGCGCACGGCGAGCCGCACCCGATCCCCGGGCGACAGGCGCGCGGCATCGAGCGTCACGGGCGCCCCGCGCACCGCCATTGTTTCCATCGCGCCCATGCCGAGCGCGCTGACGGGCTGGTGGCGGATCAGCAGCAAATCGGGCGCGGCGCGCGCGACGATCTCGCCACGGACCTCGTAGGCGGCAGGACGCACGACGGTGCCCCAGAGACCAGCGGCGAAGAGCAGGGTGAGGAGGGCGAAGAGGGCGACGACAAGCCGGCGCGCCCGGGCGCGCCGGCTTGCGTCAGCGTTAGCGTGTGGGGTCAGTGACGACCAGCGACGACGGCGTGTCCGGTCGGAGATCGTCGCCCGTCACGATCCACTTGCCGCCGCAACCCTCGTGGAAGATGTTCGTGGCGGCGCGGTAGCCGCTGCCGAGCGAGATGCCGAGCAGGCCGACGCCGACAACCGTGCCCGCGGCGCACGTGATGGCCCGGCCCGGGACCATGAAGATGCTCACGAAGATCGCCTCGGTGTTGTAGAGCCACTGCGACTTGTCCGAGGCGCGCTGGCCCTTCAGCGTCTCCTGGAAGAGATCCGGCTGCATCGGCTGCGCGGGCTGTGCCGCCGCAGGCGCGGGCGGCGCTGGCTGCACGGGCGCGGGCGCGACGGGCTGCGCCGCCGGCGGAGGCGTCGGCGTGGCCTGCACGATCGCCGGCTGCGGGGGCGCTGGCGGCACGAGCGCGGGCGGCGGCGCGGCCTGCGCGGTACCCGAATCCGCCGGCGCAGGCTGCGCCGGCACGACGTCGGTTGGCGCAGCTTCGACCGGCTGGGCCGGCTCCTGCGCGTGAGCCAGCGGCGCCAACGGACCCGTCAGCGCGAACGACGCGACGATGAGCGACGTCAGGAACCTCACCACCGATGTCCTGCGCATTCCACCGACCTCCTGTGTGGTTCCACCAACCCGGCGGCTCCGGGGATTTCTGGGGCGCGGAATTCTATTGTCCCGCCGCCCGTCCCGGCCGCGCAGCGAATTCTGCGGGTGGGCGGCCCTGGCCCAAAGGCCTGCGGGGACGGTCGGCTCTGGCCGAAAGGGCTATAATCCCGGTACATTTCGCCCGGGAGGCTGCCAGCCATGAAGCTCGTCCGGTTCTCCACCAACGGCCAATCGCCGCGCCTCGGCGCCCTCGAGGGCGACCGGATCGTCGATCTCAGCGCCAGCGTCGCCGCCACCCTGGCCGGGCGCGGCGTCATCCGCGCGGAGGAAATCGCCCGCGCGCTCGTGCCACCCTCGGCGCGCGCCTTCCTGGAGGGCGGGACGGCGAGCGCAGAGGCCGTCGCGTCGATCAAGGAGCGCGTGACGGTGCCGAACGCGTCCGTCCGGCTCCACGCGCCGATCAACGACCCGGGCAAGTTCATCTGCATCGGCCTCAATTACCGCGACCACGCGCTGGAGGCCGGCCAGCCGATCCCGAAGGAGCCGCCGATCTTCGCCAAGTGGAGCCCGTCCATCGTCGGGCCCGGCGATCCGATCCTGCGACCGCGCGGCAGCGCGCAGCTCGACTGGGAAGTCGAGCTCGGCGTCGTCATCGGCCGTACGGCGCGGTTCGTGTCGCGTGAAGCGGCGCTCGATTACGTGTGGGGCTACACGATCGTCAACGACGCGAGCGCACGCGACTTCCAGTTCATTACCTCGCAGTGGATGGCCGGCAAGATCTTCGAGACGGCGGCGCCCGTCGGCCCCTACATCGCCGATCGCACGGAGGTTCCCGATCCGCACTCGCTCGGATTGCGGACCATCGTCAACGGCAAGCAGATGCAGAACGGCAACACGAAGACGTTCATCTTCGACGTGCGCTATCTCGTCTCCTATCTCTCCGGCCTCATGACGCTGTCGCCCGGCGATCTCATCGCCACCGGCACGCCGCCCGGCGTGGGCTTCGCCATGAAGCCGACACCGGTGTTCCTGCAGCCCGGCGACACGTGCCGCGTCGAGATCGACCGGCTCGGATCGCTGGACAACCCGGTCAAGGAGGCGTAGCACCCTCCGGTACACTGAAGACGATGCTTGAGCTGATCCGCCCGCTCGTGGTGGCGAACACGACGAAGATCGTGCTCCTCTCGCTGGACGGGCTGGGTGGCTTGCCGCGTCCGGAAACGGGCCGCTCGGAGCTCGAGACCGCGCGGATGCCGCACGTGACGACGCTGGCCAGCGAAGCCGCCTGCGGTCTGCTGCGGCACGTCGCGCCTGGCATCACGCCCGGAAGCGGTCCGGGACATCTCGGTCTCTTCGGCTACGACCCGGTGCGCTTTCAGGTGGGCCGCGGCGTCCTCGAGTCGCTCGGGATCGAGTTCGACCTGCGCGCGGGCGACGTCGCCGCCCGCGGCAACTTCTGCACGGTCGACGCCCAGGGGCGCATCACCGATCGCCGCGCCGGCCGCATCGGCACGGACCTCAACGTGCGCCTGACCGAACGGCTGCGCACGATTCGCCTGCCTGGCGTCGAGGTCTTTGTGGAGCCCGTGAAGGAGCACCGCTTCGTGCTGGTGCTGCGCGGCCGGGAGCTCAGCGGCCGCCTTTCCGAGACCGATCCACAGATCTTGGGCAAGCCGCCGCTCCCGGTGCACGCGCTCGAGCCGGCGGCGAGCACGACCGCCGATCTCGTCAATCGCTTCGTCACCGAGGCGAGGCACCTGCTGCATGATGCCGCGCCGGCCAACATGGTGCTGCTGCGCGGCTTCGACCAGCTACCGGAGCTTCCGCGCTTCCCTGAGGTCTACGGGCTGCGCGCCGCGGCCATCGCCGCGTACCCGATGTATCGCGGGTTGGCCAAGCTCGTCGGCATGGACGTGCTGAAGACGGGCGCGACGTTCGAGAGCGAGATCGCGACGCTGGCCGAGCACTGGGAGGCGTACGACTTCTTCTTCGTGCACTACAAGGACACGGACAAGGCCGGCGAGGACGGTGATTTCGACGCCAAGGTCGCGGCGCTCGAGCGCTTCGACGCCTACGTGCCGAAGGTGCGGGCGCTCGGCCCCGACGTGCTCGTCGTCTCCGGCGATCACGCGACGCCGTCGGTGCTCGCCGGCCACGGCTGGCAGCCCGTCCCGGCGCTGCTGTGGAGCCGCTACTGCGGCGCCGACCCCGTGAGCGTGTTCACGGAGCGCGCGTGCGCCAACGGCACGCTCGGCACGATGCCTGCGCATCATCTGATGCCGCTCGTCATGGCGAATGCGCAGAGGCTGACGAAGTTCGGGGCGTAGCCGACATGCGCTTCCTCGTCCGCCTGCTCGGCGGCATCTGGCTGGCGACGCTGATCGTCTCGGCCGGCTTCGCCTACCTCGAGGTTCGCGAGGAGCGCGAGCGGCAGATCGACAGCCTCAAGCGGCGCGCCACGCTCGTCGGCTACGCCGTCGCCGAGGCCTCCGAGCGCCTGGTAACCCGCGGCGCGCGCAGCGGCTACGAGCGCGTCCTCGCTCGCTTCGGCACGCCCGAGCGCGGCCTGGCGATCTACGACGCGTTCGGCGGCGTGCTCGGCGCCACCGTCGACGTGCGGCCGTACCTGGGTCCCATCTCACCGCTGGTGAGCGACGCGATCCGCCGCAACGAGCCGGTGGCGGCGTTCCAGAACGTCGGCGGTCGGCTGACCTGGGTGCACGTCATGCCCGTGCAGCAGGACGAGCGCGCGGTGGGCGCTGCCGCCGTCCTCCTCGACGCCCAATATCTCGAAGGCACCGAGTGGGACCTGTGGCGCCGGACGGCCGTGCGAATGGGCGTACTCATGCTGCTGGTCACCGGCATCACGTGGGCGCTCGTGCGCTGGTCGGTCACGCGCCCCATCGCGCGGATCGCCGAGTGGACCAAGCAGATGAAGGCCGGTCATCCCGTTCCGCCCCCGCCCGACGCCGACGAGAGTCTGTTCGGCACGCTCGCCACCGAGGTCACCGGCCTGGCACGCACGCTGGCGCGCGCGCGGACCGCCGCCGAGCAAGAGGCACGCCTGCGCCTGGCCGGCGAGAGCTTGTGGACGGAGGAACGGCTCAAGCAGTTCGTCGAGCTGCGCTTCGGCGGCCGTCCGGTCTTCGTCGTGTCCAACCGCGAACCGGTCAGCCACGTGCGCGACGGCCGCGTCGTGCGCGAGCAAGAGCCCGCGAGCGGTCTGGTCACCGCGCTCGGCCCGATCATGCAGGCCTGCGGCGGCGTGTGGGTCGCCCACGGCAGCGGCAACGCGGATCGCGAGGTCGGCGAGCGGATCGGCCTGCCGTCGACGGATCCCACGTACACGCTGCGTCGCGTGTGGCTGAGCGAAGAAGAGGAAGCCGGCTACTACTACGGTTTCGCCAACGAAGGGCTGTGGCCGCTCTGTCACATCGTGCACGAGCGCCCGCGCTTCCGCGCCGCGGACTGGGAGCACTACCGCACTGTCAACGAGCGCTTCGCGCGGACGCTGCTGGCGGAGATGGAGTCCACCGAGGAGCCGATCGTCCTGGTGCAGGACTATCACTTCGCGCTGCTGCCGCATCTGGTGAAGGAGGCGCGGCCCGACGCGCGCGTGGCGCTCTTCTGGCACATTCCGTGGCCGAACTTCGAGGCCGTCGGCATCTGTCCCTGGCAGCACGACATCCTGCTCGGCATGCTGGGCGCCGATCTCGTCGGCTTCCACACGCAGTTCTACTGCAACAACTTCCTGGAGACCGTCGAGCGCGCCATCGAAGGACGCATCGAGTGGGACCGCTTCACGGTAGTCCGCGGGCAGCACACCACGCACGTACGGCCGTTTCCGATCAGTGTCGCGCCCGATCTGGTCAAGACCGACGGACCGCCGGACCGCGCGGCCGTGCTCGCCGCGCTGGGCACACCCGCCGAGTTCATCGGCGTGGGCGTGGAGCGCGTGGACTACACCAAGGGGCTGCCCGAGCGCATTCGTGCGCTGCGGCGTTTCTTCGAGCGCTGGCCCGAGTATCGGCGACGTCTCACGTTCATCCAGATCGCCTCGCCGAGCCGCAGCCGCATCGCGCGCTACCAGGCCGTGCAGGAGGAGACGCGCGAAATGGTGCGTGCACTCAACGCCGACCTCGGCGAGCGCGGCTGGCAGCCGATCGTGTATCGCGAGCGGCACCACGACCACCGCGAGATCGACACGTTCTACCGGCTGGCCGACTTCTGTATGGTGACGTCGCTGCACGACGGGATGAACCTCGTCGCCAAAGAGTTCGTCGCCGCGCGCGATGACGACGACGGCGTGCTGATCCTGAGCCGCTTCGCCGGCGCCTCGCACGAGCTGCCCGACGCCCTGCTCGTGAACCCGTACGACGTCGAGGACGTCGCGGCCGCCATTCATCGCGCCGTCACCATTCCCGAGGACGAGCGGCGTGATCGCATGAGCCGCATGCGCCGGCAGGTGCGCGAGCACAACATCTACGGCTGGGCGGGCCTGCTGCTCGACGAGCTCGCGCGCATCCCTGGGGTCCCGGACCGCCGCGTCGCCTGAACCCGCCCGCGATCGGGTGGCCCCCACAGTCGTAGTAAAGGTTACTCAGCCCCGACCCAAATCCTGGTCCCCTGATCAGGCGCGCCGCGCAATTCTCTGAAAAGAAGGCGTTCTGCTCTGGCATACCGCTTGCCTTACTCAAACGCCAATCGCCCGACGCCACCGGGATCGGGCCAAGGAGCGGAGCGAAAGCCATGGAAGACGACAAGCTGACCGACATCTCGATGAAAGGCGCGCCGCCCTGCGGCCGCTGCCACATGCTCGTCGCGCGGTACGCACCACAGGTCGTCGCCGTCACGGGGACATATCACCGGGAGTGTTACGAGGCCTGGTACTTCGGCCGCCACGGCCGCCGACCGAGCCTGCTGGCGGGCGCGAACGGCGATCGTCACCGCTATCAGGTCCGGGAGACCAGCCAAAAAGCGGCGTAAATTCCGCTTGTTCGCCCGCCGCGGCGGTAGATACTTGCCGGTGGGCTATGCGCTGCATTCTGGTCTGTCCCGACGATTTTCTCTGGCGACTCGTCGCCGATTCGGGTGAGCCGCGGCTCGACCCACTCTTCCTCGTCGAAAGCGCGCGCGCCCGTGCGCGCATCGCGCAGCGTGGCGGCGAGGTGCTCGCCGGCGACCTCGAGCGTGACGGCCTCTATCGCCGCGCGTTCCGTACCGGGCACGAGCCGGTACTGATCGCGGTCGAGCGTCCCCGTCAGGGGCGCATCGTGAACGCCATCCGGCGTGTCGCGCCCGAGTCCCCGATCCTGGCGCTCGCCGAAGACCGCGTGCCCGGTGGCGAGCCGGACGGCGTGATCTCGCTCGACATGGAGGCGGTGGCCGAGCGCTTTCTCGAGCCGGCGCTGGAGCGCGCCGTCACGCGCGCGCGCGTGGAGCGCATCCGCGCGCACTTCGCCCCCGCCGAACGGATTCTGATCATGATGCAGGACGATCCCGACCCCGACGCCATCGCCTCCGCGCTGGCGCTGCGGGCCGTGCTCGGCCGCAACAAGACGGCGGCGCCCATCGCCACCTTCGGCACGATCACGCGCCCGGAAAACCGGGCGATGACGCGCATCCTCGAGATCGACGTCGAGCAGATCAAGCCGCGCGCGGTCGACGAGTATGACATGGTGGCCATGGTCGACGCCCAGCCCTCGTTCTTCGAGGAGACGTTCGAGCGCGTGGACCTCGTGGTCGACCACCACCCGGAAGAGACGCCAATGCGCGTGGCCCTGAAGGACGTCCGTCCCGGCTATGGCGCGACGGCGACCATCCTGACCGAGTATCTCCGCGCGGTCGACGCGCGCGTCTCGCAGCGGCTGGCCACCGCACTGCTCTACGGGATCAAGGCCGACACGCAACACCTCGAGCGCGGCGCGACCCGCGCCGATCTCGACGCGTTCGCCTACGTGCACGCGCTCGCCAATCACAGCGCGCTGCGCCGCATCGAGCGGCCGGATCTGCCGAACGAGGCGCTCGACGTGCTCGCGCGCGGGATCGCCGGCCGTCACGTACAGCACGGGATCGTGTTCTCCCACCTCGGCGGCGTCGCTTATCCGGAGCTCGTCGCCCAGTTCGCCGACTTCTTCCTGCAGGTCGAGGGCGCCGAGTGGTCCGTCGTCTCCGGCACCGTGCACGGCGAATTGCACATCTCGGTACGCAACGTGGGCTGGGTACGCGCCGCCGGCGACGTCGTGCGCCACGCCTTCGGTGATCTCGGCTCGGCCGGTGGCCATCGCGCGATGGCGAAGGCTGTCATCCGACTGCGCGATTGGCGCGCGCGCGAGGGCGACACCTCGCCGGAGGCGCTGAATCGCGCCATCATCACACGCTTTACGAAAGCGCTGCGCACGTAGACGGCCCGCCGATTGCTAGTTCATCGTCCCCTTGGCAATGAGTGGATCCGCGGTTAAAATGCGCTGGAAATTTGGAGGGCACGCCCTCCGCACGACCGGCCTCGAATGAACAACGCCGGGAGGGCTCGCGTGGACGTCGCGTTGCAGAAGAGGCAGGTCGAGCGCGCGTATGAGCTGTTGGCGCCCGTGTACGATGTCATCTTCGACTGGATTTTCGCTCCGGGCCGCTCGGCGGCGATCAAGCACTGTGCGCTGGTGCCGGGCGACACTGTCCTCGAAGTCGGCATCGGCACCGGACTGAACCTTCCGCTATACCCGCCGTCGTGCCGGCTCACCGGCATCGACCTCTCCAGCGAGATGCTCGACAAGGCCGTCGAGCGCGTGCAAAACCTCGCGATGCCGAACGTGACACTGAAGGTCATGGACGCCACGTCGATGGACTTCGGCGACAACGAGTTCGACAAGGCGCTGGCCACGTACACGATCTCGGCCGTGCCCGATCCGGTGGCCGTGCTGCGCGAGATGCGCCGTGTCGTGAAGCCCGGCGGCACGCTGGTGATCCTCAATCACTTCCGGAGCGAGCGCCGTGTGACCGGGTGGGTCGAGGATCTGGTCGCGCCGGTGTGCACGCGGTTGGGCTGGAAGTCCAATCTCGCACTGAAGCCGCTGCTCGAGCAGGTCGGACTGATGCCCGAGCTCGTGCACCAGGTCAACATGTTCAACGGGTGGCGCCTCGTGAAGTGCGTCAACCGGAAGTAGCGACCCGACTCGCCGCACTCGCCCTCGCGCTCGTCCTCGCCGCCCCGGTCGCAAGCAACGTCGCCTCACTCGTCGTGTCCGCGGCGTTCCTCGCCGAGTTCCTCACCGACGGCGCCCTTCCTGCGCTGACCGCGCTCACGCCGGCGCCCGATCGACAACGGCTCGGGCCGACCGTCGATCGCTGGCTCGGCGGCGGCCTGGGCCGCGCACCAGCGCTGGTGCTCGTGCACGGCTACGCGCCCGAAGGAAAGGACGACCCGCGTCTGATGCGCGCGGCGCGGCTGCTCGCGCGGGCGGGGTTCGACGTCGTGGTGCCGACGCTGCCGGGACTCATGCGGGGCCGGCTACGGCCCGACGACACCGCGCCCGTGGTCCAGGCACTCAGCGCGCGCCCGGGTCCTTGGGCGATCGTGAGCGTCAGCATCGGCGCCGCGCCCGCCTTCGCCGCCGCCGCCGATCCGGCCGTTCGTGACCGCGTCCGCATGCTGCTGGCACTCGGCCCTCACGCCTCTGCGGCGGAGACACTCCGCTTCTGGCTGACCGGTGCCTTCGAGTTCGGGGACGCGTCCGGACGCGCGAGGCACGATCCCGCGCTGGTGCGCGCGTTCGTCGAGGCGAACGGCGATCTGGTGGACGACGACACGCGCGCGGCACTCGCGGCCGGCGACTCGGCGCGCGTGGAGCGTGCGCTGGCGTCGCTGTTACCGACCGTGCGCGAGCTGCTGGAGCGGCTGTCGCCGGCGGCCGCGATGCCCGAGGTCCGCGCGCGCGTGATTCTCGTGCACGGCTATGCCGATCCCGCCGTCCCCTATACCGAGAGCCTTCGGCTCGCGGCGGCACGGCCGGCGGGCACGCGGGTCGTGCTGCTGCGGGCGCTTGGCCACGTCGAGGCCGCGCCCGGCTCGTTGTGGCGGGCCCTCGTCGACGGCGTCCGGATGCTGCTGGTGTTGCACGCGCTGCGACACGGCTGAAGCGGAAAGCACTGTTCATTACCGCGGCGTATCAGTCGGCTGGGCCGTCGCGTGCGAAGTCAGTGAATTTTCGTCACTCGGGCTTGGCATCGCGCTTGCCGTATCACGCTCGAGATGCATGCGCCCGCACAGCTCGCGCGCACCGCGCTGGTGGCCTTTGCCGCAGCGCTCGTCGGCTGGGCCCCGGCCGGCGCCGACAACAACCGACGTGCCGGCGTCGTCACCGCGCTGCAGGGGACGGCGACCGTCACGCGTGCGAGCCTCGGGACGCCACGCGCCCTGAAATTCCGCGACGACGTCCTGGTCCAGGATCGCATCGCCACGGGTGACGATTCGCTCGCCCGCATCCTGCTCGGTGGCAAGGCGGTCGTCACCGTCCGCGCGCGCTCGATCGTGACCATCACGGAGTCGCCGCGCGTCTCGACGATCGACGTCGAAACCGGAAAGATCGCCCTGGCCGTGGCCAAGGAACGGATGCGGCCCGGCGAGTCGATCGAGCTACGCACGCCGAACGCGGTCGCCGGTATTCGCGGCACGGTCGTCATCGCCGAAGTCACCGGGCGAGGCACGGATGCCCAGACGCGCTTCACGCTGCTCACCGGCGTGATCGAGGTGCTGCGCCTGGATAGCAGGCGGCAGCCGATCGGCGCCGCCGCGCTGCTCACTCCGCTACAGACGATCTTTGTGGACCGAGCGCTGTCGCCGGTGCGCTCGATCACCCACTCGGAGGGGAAAGCCGCCGCCGCCGACTTCATGCTCCCCGTGAAGCCACCGACGCGCGACGGCGCCGATTGGGTTGCGAAAGATCAGATCACCCACGCGGTGTCGATCGTCGAACCCGAGCGCGCCCGCGCGAGCGACGCACGTCCCGACGTCAAGCCCGATAAGAGCGGACGCGCCGACCGTGACGACAAGCCGGACAAAACCGACCGACCTGACAAGGTCGACAAACCTGACAAAGCCAAAGGCTCGCACGCGAGTGCACCGCTCGAGCCGAGCGTCGGACCACCGATCGCTCCACCCGCGACGCCGATCGTTCCGCCGACCGCGCTGCAGTCCTCCGGCAAGGGCGGCAAAGGTAACGGCAAGGACCGCTAGCGCCGCTACAGCGACGCGCTGCGGCCGTCGGCGCCCGCGCCCGGACGCTGCACGCCCCACGCGCTCAGCTTGGCGAGCACGGTGTTGCGATGCACGCCGAGCAGCCGCGCCGCTCGGCTGACGTTCCACTGCACGCGCTCCAGCACGCGTAACACGTACTGCCGCTCGAACCGATCGCAGGCGTCGCGCAACGGCAACCCGTCGTCCTCCGTCAAGCGCGCACCCGTCTCGGGAATCGCCACGTCGAGCGGGACGTCTTGCAGGTGCAGCACCGGGCCCGTTGCCAGGACCACCGCGCGATGGATCACGTTTTCCAGCTCGCGCACGTTACCGGGCCAGTCGTAGCGGCTGAGCACTTCGAGCGCGCCCGCCGAGACCCCGCGCATCTCGCGGCGGCATTCGCGCGCGGCCTTGCGCATGAAATGCTCGACGAGATGGGGAATGTCGTCGCGGCGCTCGCGCAGCGGCGACAGGTGCAGCGGCACGACGTTGAGCCGATAGAACAGGTCCTCGCGGAACGTGCGCTCCCGCACGGCCGCGCGCAGGTTCGCGTTCGTCGCCGCCAGCACGCGGACGTCGACGGGCACGGGCCGCTGCCCGCCGACCCGCTCGATCTCACGCTCCTGCAGGACGCGTAACAGCTTGGACTGGAGATCCAGCCGCAGCGAGCCGATCTCGTCAAGAAAGACCGTGCCGCCGTGCGCGAGCTCGAAGCGGCCCAGCCGCCGCGCGTGCGCGCCCGTGAAGGCGCCGCGCTCGTGGCCGAAGAGCTCGGACTCCACCAGCGTCTCGGGGATGGCGGCGACGTTCACCGCGACAAACGGCGCGTTGCACCGATCGCTGCGGCGATGGATGGCGCGCGCGACGAGCTCCTTGCCCGTGCCGCTCTCGCCCGTGATGAGCACCGTCGTCGGCGTCGGGGCGATCTGGGTGATGAGCTGATAGAGCCGAGCCATCTCCGGGTGTCGACCGACCAGACCCTCGAATCCCACGGGCTCGACACTCCCGCCGGCCAGCGCCGAGCGGAGGGAGAGGACTTCACGCTCGAGGGCGCGCTTTTCGAGCACCCGGTCGGCGAGGCCGATGATGTCGTCGACCTCGAACGGCTTGATCAGGTAGTCATACGCGCCGCGCTTGAGCGCCTCGACGGCGGTCCGTACGTCGCGCACGGCCGTCGCGATCACGACCACGGCCGACGGATCGAGCGCCTTGACGCGCGGCAGGACGTCGACGCCGGACTCGCCGGGCATGCGCTGATCCAGCATGACGAGATCGACCTCGCGCTGGGCGAGGATCTCGAGCGCGGCGGCGCCGTGCTCGGCCTCGAGCACTTCGCACGTCTCCTCGAGGATGGCGCGAATGGAGGCGCGCACGCCTTCCTCGTCGTCGACGACGAGCACCGTGCCGCGCCGCCGCGTCGTGAGCGGCGGAGCGCCGAGGAGATTGCTCACGGACGCGCGCCGCGTTCGAGGACGACGTACTGGCTGCGACCGCCGCCGCCCGGACGATGGAAGTAGAGCAACGCCGTCTCGCCGGCCGGAATCGCGGCGAGCGCCTGGCCGAAGCTCTGCGCGTCCGTCACCGGCTGGCGGGCCACCTCGAGAATCACGTCGCCGCGCCGCAGACCGGCCCGATCCGCCGGCCCGCCGGCGGCGACGTCGACGACGACGACGCCGTGCGAGACGGAGAGGCTCAGCCGCTCGGCCGCGCCGGGCGTGAGCGCCTCGACCTGCAGCCCGAAGCCGTCGGCGCCCGTTTGAGCGAGCGCCGTCGGCTCGTCGGCCGGCATCTCACCGATCGTCACGCTGACCGGCTGGCGCGCTCCGTCGCGCACCACGACCAGACGTACGCGCGCACCGGGCGACACGCCGGCGACGCGTCGCTGCAGGTCGGGCACCTCACGAATGCGCGCACCGTTGAGCTCGACGACCACGTCACCCGCGCGCACGCCCGCGGCCTCGGCGGGCCCGCCTTTCATCACGTCGGCGACGAGGACTCCTTCGCGCTCGCGGACCCCGAAGCTGCCCGCCAGCTCATCGGTCACGTCCTGGATGACGACGCCCAGCCAGCCGCGCACCACGCGGCCCTTCGCGATGAGCTGCACCATCACGTTGCGCGCCTCGTTGATCGGGATCGAGAAGCCGATGCCCTGGCCGGCGGCGACGATCGCGGTGTTGATGCCGATGACCTTGCCGTCGAGATTCAGCAGCGGTCCGCCGGAGTTGCCGGGATTGATCGACGCATCGGTCTGGATGAAGTTCTCGTACGTGGCCACGCCCACGCGGGTGCGGGCGGTGGCCGAGATGATACCGACGGTGACGGTGCGATCGAGGCCGAAGGGATTGCCGATGGCGATCGCCCACTGTCCCACCCGCAGCCGATCGGAGTCCGCCAGCTCGGCGGCGGGCAACGGCGCCGGCGCATCCACCTTGAGCACGGCGAGATCCGTCTTGGGATCACGGCCCACGAGCGTCGCCGAAAACTTCCGCGAGTCGGACAGTCGCACGGTGATCTCGCGAGCGTTCTCGATGACGTGGTTGTTCGTCAAGATGTATCCCTTTGGATCCACGATGACGCCCGAGCCGCTGGCGCGCCCGTCGTCGCGCGGGCGGCGCCGGAAGTAGCGCTCGTACAGCTCGTCGCCGAAGAACTCGCGATAGCGGTCGTCGTCGCCGTTCCTGGCCCCCTGCGGACCGACGGTGCTCACGTTCACCACCGACGGCGTGACCCGGTCCGCCACGGCGCTGAAGGCGTCTGCCAGCGCGCGCAGCGTCGCGCGCGCTTCGGGCTTGACCGGCGGCGGCGATTCCGGGCGCGAGGGCGCGGGCCGAGACGGACGGGAGGGGTTCGACGGGGCCTGCGCCGCCGCGGGGATAACGGATGCGAGCAGCAGTCCCGCGGCGAGCACGGCGAGCATCCTCATGGAGGGCGCATTCTACCGCCCCCCACCGAAGTCACGCCAGCGAAACGAGCCTCAGCTCGACGACGTTCGCGGTGCGCGGCGTGATCGGCGCGGCGGCGCCGCGTCTGACGCCGGCGACCCAGACGATGTCGAGGCCTGCATCGACGAGCGGCAGTCGGTCGCGGTCCCAGCGCGGGACCTTGGCGTCGATGAGGAACGCCTTGAGACGACGATCGCCGCCGCCGAACGGCCGAAACCGGTCGCCGCGCCGGCGGGCACGCACGAGCAGCCGCGATGGCAAGCCCGCGGCGTCGAATGCGACACGCGCACGCTCGCGCGGCAGCGCGTACTCGGCGGCGGGAATTACGACGGCTTCGAGTGCGCGCCCGATTTCCGGCAGCTCGACCCGTCCCGGCACGTCGAGCTCGCGCGGTGTGAGGGCGGGAGCCGCCGCGCCGACACGCACGCGATCGCCGCTGACCTCGACGAGCACACCGCCGAGCCGAAACGGTCGCCGCGGCGGGACATCGGCGAGCACACGGCGGAGACCGCGATGACCCCACGCCCGGAGCGGCGCACGACAGCCGACACGGGCTGCGGCCGAGCGAAGGACCTCGGCGGCCACCGGGCGCGGCAGCGCAGCGAGCGCCGAGCGTGACAGCACGATCGCACCGTCCTCGTCGCGCGCGAGGCGTGCCAGCTCCGCGGCGGCGACCGCGTCCAGCGCGTCGATGGCCTCGCGCGCGCGGCGTGCCAGCTGTCCCAGCCGCGCGACGAGGTCGCCGCCGCTCGCCTCCGTGAGGCGCGGCAGCAGCGCGTGACGCACGCGGTTTCTAAAAAAGCGCGGATCGCGGTTGGACGGATCCTCGAGCCACGGCAGCCCCGCGGCCTCGAGCGTTGCCACCGCGTCGCCGTGCCGAATCTCGAGCAGCGGGCGGATGGAGCGTCCGCGCACCGGCGGGATTCCGGCGAGCCCGCGCATGCCCGTGCCCTCGAGGACGCGCATGAGCAGCGTCTCCGCCTGATCGTCCGCGGTGTGGCCGAGCGCGATCCGCGATGCGCCCACGCCCTCGGCCGCCGCCTCCAGAGCGGCGTGGCGTGCGGCGCGCGCGGCGGCCTCGAGCGATCCCGGGCCGACGCGCACGCCAACGACGTCCACCGGCACACCGAGCCGCGCGCCAAGCTCCCGCACGAAGTCGCCGTCCCGCGCGGAGTCAGGTCGCAGTCCGTGATCGACGTGCAGCAGGTGTAGACGCAGGCGCAGCGTCGGGGCCAGACGCAGAAGAACGTGGAGCAGCGCGACGGAATCGGCGCCGCCCGAAATGCCGATCAAGACGGTTTCGCCGCCCGCGAGCATCGCGTGGCGGCGGATGGTGCGCTCGGCGGCGTGGACGATGTCCACGGTCAGCCGCCCTGGAGGCCTACCCACACCTCGCCGTCCTCGAAGTGCTCCTTCTTCCACACAGGGACGGTCCGCTTGAGCGTGTCGATCGCATAGCGGCAGGCCTCGAATGCGTCGCCGCGGTGCGCGGCCGAGACCGCGATGAGAACCGACGCCTCGCCGATCTCGAGGCGGCCGATGCGGTGCAGCATGGCCAGGCGGCGCACGCCCGCCCAGCGGGCGCGGATCGCGTCACCGATTTCGCGCATCTTCGCCTCCGCCATCGGCGCATGCGCCTCGTACTCGAGAAACTTCACCGGCCGGGCGTCGGTCTGATTTCGAACAACGCCGGAGAAGATGACGATACCGCCCGCGCCGGGGTCGTCGACCTGCGCGGCGATCTCGTCCGGCGAAAGGGGATGCTCGACGACGGCGTAGATGTCCGCGGACCTTCGATCTTCGATCATTTCACCGCTCGCCTCGGCCGTCTCACTCAGACTCGCCTCGCACTCGACGCGCTGCGGCTCGCACTCCCACCGGCCTGCGGCTCGCACTACCACCACTCACCGGCGGAAACAGGCAGAGCTCGTCGTCGGGGCCGAGCCGATGATCGGGCTCGACGTAGTCGTGGCCGACGGCGAACAGCGTGTAGGGACGGTACCGGGCGAGATCAGGATGGCGGGCGATGATCGCTTTCCACGCCGCTTCGACGGTGCCATCCTCCGGAACTTCGACGTCCATCCGCTCTTGCCCGGTCGCTTCTCGATACCGGGCGAAGAGTCGGATGCGGACGCGCACGGACTGCTTAGAAGCGGTGAGACTGACCGCAGCCGCAGGACGACTTGACGTTCGGGTTCTTGATCGCGAACCCGGCGCCCATCATGTCGTTCTGCACGAAGTCGATCTCGCTGCCGCTGAGGTACGTCGCGCTGTGCTTGTCGATGTACACCTTGATGCCTTGGGCGGCTTCGACGACGCTGTCGTCAGCCTGCTGCTGGTCTTCCCAGCCGAGCTCGTAGGACATCCCCGAACAGCCGCCACCCACGATACGGATGCGCAGGCCCCACTCGGGCTTGCCTTCCTCGAGCCGCAGCTCGGACACCTTCTTGGCGGCCGTCTCGGTCATGGTGATCATGCGATCCTCCCGTAAAACCAGGCGCTTTTTGCTCGACAACCCACGCTCATCGTATCACAGGATTCCACCCGAGGGCAGCAGCGTGAGCTCCTCGAGCACCGCGTGCGACGGCAGCGAGGCCATCAGCAGCGCCGCGCGCGCGACGTCCTCGGGCCGCAGCATCTTGTCGCGTGGCGGCGCGCCGCCCATCGTGTCCCAGAGCGGCGTGTCGACCGCGCCCGGCATCAGCACGCCGACGCGCACGCCGGTCGTGCGGAGCTCCTCGGCTAGCACGCGGCTGAAGCCGAACAGGCCGGCCTTCGTCGCCGTGTACACGGCCGAGCCAGGCAGCGCGCGCTTGGCCGCGATGGACGCCACGTTGATGATCAGGCCCGAGCCCTGGCGCATCATCGGCGGGAGCACCGCGCGACAGCACACCATGGCCGCGCGGAGATTCACCGAGAGCATGGTGTCCCAGTCGGCGGGCTTGCTGTCGGCGAGCATCGAGAACGCTGCCGTCCCCGCCGACGTGACCAGCACGTCGACGCGGCCGAGATCGGCGAGCGTCTGCTCGACAAGCGCCTCCACGGCGCCGTCGTTGGTGACGTCGGTGGGAATCGCCAGCGCGCGCCCGCCACCCGCCGCGCGGATCTCGCCGGCGACCTCCGCGAGATCGGCGCGCGAGCGGGACGCGAGCGCCACCGCCGCCCCCTCGGCCGCGAAGGCCACCGCGATGGCGCGGCCGATGCCGCGGCCCGCGCCGGTGACGATCGCCGTCTTGCCCTCGAGTGCTTTCATAGCTGGAGTCCTCGGCCGGACTTGATGAGCTCCATGAATTCTGCGCGCGTCTCCGGCCGGTCGCGGAACGCGCCGAGCATCGCGGATGTCACGGCTTTGGAGTTCTGCTTCTCGACGCCGCGGATGAGCATGCACGTGTGGATCGCTTCCATGACGACCGCCACGCCTCGCGGCTCGAGCGCCGCGTTCAGCGCGTCGGCGATCTGCGTAGTCAGCCGCTCCTGAACTTGAAGCCGCTTCGCGAACATGTCGACGAGCCGCGGGATCTTCGACAGCCCGACGATCTTTTTGCGCGGCATATACGCGACGTGGCACTTGCCGATGAAGGGCAAGAGATGGTGCTCGCATATCGATGCGAAGTCGATGTCCTTGACGATGACGACTTCGTCGTAGTTCTCGACGAACAGCGCACCGTTGAGCACGTCCTCGACCTTCTTGTCGTAGCCCGACGTCAGATAGCGAAGCGCCGCCTCCACGCGCTCCGGCGTCTTGGCGAGCCCTTCACGCTGCGCGTCCTCACCCAGCTCTTTCAGGATGTGCTCGACGTGCTTGGCGATCATGCGTCCTCACCCCGGTACTCGAAGCGATTCTTCGCCGTCTCGACCACCGTCACGCGCGACAGCCGCCCCGTCGGCAGGTCGGGCGCGAGCGCGCGCCAGAACGCGCGGGCCAGGCTCTCGCCGGTCGTGATCACACCAGCGAGGCCCGGCGCGTCTTCGAGCTTGGCGTGGTCGACGTGGTCGATCACCGTACGATGCACGTGCCGGTCGAGTGCCTCGAGATCGACGGCCATGCCCGTGTGCGTATCCGGCGTCCCGGCCACCGTGACCTCCAGATAGTAGTTGTGGCCGTGCGGGCGGTGGCACGCGCCATACAGCGCCGCGTTGTCGCCCGCCGACAGCGCGGCGCTCGCCAGCTGGTGCGCGGCGCTGAAGTGATAGACGCGGGTGATCTGCACGCTACGAGCCATCGTAATCCACGAACAGCGTCGCATCCTCCCAAACACGCACACCGGCGAGTCGGTCCGGGCCGAGCTTCGCCGCAAGCAGGTCCCAGACCGCCAGCGCGATGTTCTCGGTCGTCGGCACGCGGTCGCGAAACAGCGGGTCCGCGTTGAGATCGGCGTGGTCGAAGCGCTCGACGACCGTTTCGGTCACGATACGCTTCAGCTCGCTGAGATCGATCACCATGCCGGTGCGCTCGTCGATCGGTCCTCGGACAGTCACGTCGAGCGTGTAATTGTGTCCGTGCGGCACGGTGAGACGCCCGAACCTCTTCTCGTTGTCGGCCGCCGACCAGTCCGCCACCCAGTAGCGATGACCGGCCGCGAACGTGAATCGCCGCGTCGAGCGCGCTACGGCGGTCATACGCCATGCCCCTGCGGCGCCGGGAGCGCATCCAACAAACGCGCAGCCACGCGATCGAGATCCAGCGTCTCGACTCGCTGGCGCCCCGTCGCGCCGAGCTCCGCGCGCAACGTCCTGTTGGTCAGCACCGTTTCCATGGCCTTCGCAAGCTCCTCTGCGTTCTTCGGGCTCACCAGGAGCCCGGTGCGGCCGTCCTCGACGAGCTCGGGAACGGCGGCCGCGCGGCACGCGACGATCGGCAGCCCCGCCGCCATCGCCTCCGCGAACACGAGCCCAAAGCCTTCCTGGATCGTCGGCAGGCAGAAGCAGTCCGCACCAACATATTCTACGGCCAGCGCCGAGCGGCTGATCTCGCCCAGGAACGTCACGACACCGGCCAATCCCAGCCGCGTCGCCAGCGCCCGCAGACGGACGGACTCCGGCCCCTCGCCTACGATGCGCACGCGCACGTCCGGGATTCGCGAAACCAGCGTCACGGCGGCGTCAAGTAGGTCTTCGAGCCGCTTGCGAGGGTACATGCGTGCGACGGCCAGCACTGTCGGAGAACCGACATCTCGTCGCGGCGCCGCCGCAAAGCGACGCTGCCATTCGCTGAGGTCAATCGGCTCGGGGACGACGGCGATGCGGTCGCGCGCCACGGCGTAGACCTCGTGGGCCACATCAGCCGAGTAGCGGCTCGGCACGATCACGCGCTGCGCGCGGTGGACGTTGAGGCGCTCCCAGCGGGCCTGGATCGTCAGCAGTGCGCGCACGAGACCACGCTCATTACGCAGCTCGTCCGCGATGATGCCCTTCAGCATCACGGCGTACCGCACGTGCGGCGGTCGGCGTCGCGCCCAGCGATAGCCGTCGAGGTCAACACCGATCACGACGTCGGCCGCGGGCGGATTCGCCAGAAGCGTCCGGTTGTAGCGCCAGCGGTCGAGCGTGTGAAAGCCGCTGCGGGCGGTGATCGGGCGAAGATGCGCCGTGTGACCCAGGCGCTGCAGGCCGCGGAGGACGCCGTCGATCGCGACCCACGTTCCGCTGCCTTCGGTCGGGCTCGGCGGCGTCGAGCTGAGGAACTCGAACCGCACCGGGCTCAGCGGCCCTGGAACTTCGGCGGGCGCTTCTCGAGAAACGCCCGCGTGCCCTCCTTGTAGTCCTCGCTGGCCGACGCCTCACGCGATAGCTCGCGCAGGCGCGCGCGCCGCTCTTCCGTGTACCCCGCGAGGTAGAACTGGATCGACTGCTTGCTGCCGCGCACGGACAGCGGCGCGTTGTCGCTCACGAGTCGCAGGTAGTCGTAGGTCGTGCGCTCCAGCTCGGCCTCGGGAACGAGACGCTGGATGAGACCGATGGCCAGCGCCTCGCGATCGCTCACGGTGCGCGCCGAGAACAGGATGTCCTTGGCGTAGGCGGGGCCGACGAGATCGACGAGCTGACCGATCGCCTCAGGCGGATAGACGATGCTGAGCTTCGCGGCGGGAATCCCGTACTTGCTGCCCTCGGCGGCGAAGCGCAGGTCGCAGCCCATCGCAATACCCATGGCGCCGCCCATGCAGAAGCCGTAGATCATCGCGATCGTCGGCTTGGGACACTCGCGGATGGCCGCGTACGCGGCGGCGGTCGCCTCGCCGTAGCGCTGCGAGGACGCGGCGTCTTTGCGCTGCTCCTGGAACTCCGAGATGTCGGCGCCGGATGCGAACGCCACCGTGCCCGCGCCGCGGTAGACGATGCCGCGAACGGAGTCGTCCTTGACCAGCCCCTCGGTCACGCGCGCGATCTCGTTCCACATCGCGTAGCTGATCGCGTTGCGCGTCTTCGGCCGATTGAAGATGACGGTCGCGATCGACCCGTCGTGCTGGACGAGGATGTCGTCGCCGCTCAAGGTGTTTGAAGTGTAACAGACGCGGCTCCGGGGGGCGGGCCCGCGGAAGGACGCGGTGGTAGAGACCGCGACGAAATTACAACACGCTGCCTCCCAAGGCGGGCGTCGTTTTGCGTCGGCGAACGGCGCGTCGGTCTTCGTTCTGTAGTAATCTCCCGGCTCCGCAGGTTTGGAGGCATGCCGATGCAACAGCCATACGGTGCGCGCGCTCACGGGCTCACGCTCTGGCTCGCGTTTCTCGTCGTCGCCGCCGGCATGGTGGCACCCCGCTCGGCCGCAGCCGGCAGAACCGTCATCGGGCGCGATCGGGTCGTGTTCGAATCGAATCAGGGTCAGACCGACGCGCGTGTCAAGTTTCTGGCTCGCTCCGGGGCGTACACGCTCTTTCTTACGTCCGCCGAAGCGGTGCTCGCATTGCAGGGCGCCGAGCGTGCCGTCGTGCGGATGAAGATCCTTGGAGCACAGGAGTCAGCGCCGATCGTTGGCATCGACGAACTGTCGAGCACGGCGAACTACTTCACTGTGGCGGGCTCGACGAACGGCATCACCGGCATTCCGACGTTCGCGGGCGTGAAATATGTCGGGATCTATCCCGGCATCGACCTCGTCTATTACGGCCGCGAAGGCCGGATCGAATATGATTTCGTCCTCACGCCTGGCGCTGATCCCGACACGATCGCGTTCGCGTTCGATGGCGCCGATGCCCTCGACGTGGACACGAACGGCGATCTCATCGTGCGCACGCGGGCCGGCGACGTCCGGCAGCTGCGACCGGTCATTTACCAGGACGTTGCGGGCGAGCGGCGCGAGGTGGCCGGCCGCTACCTCCTCGATGAAAACCGTCACGTCCGCCTTCGTGTCGGCGCGTACGACCCGTCGCGCGTGCTCGTGATCGATCCGGTTCTCGTCTACGGCAACCGCTTCGGCGGCAACGGCGACGACGTCGGATATCGCATCGCCGTCGATAGCGTCGGCAACGCTTATGTGACCGGCAGCACCATGTCGGCGGACTTTCCCAGCACCGTCGGCCGCGCGCTACGCGGAAACAAGGACGCGTTCGTCACGAAGGTTTCACCAAGCGGTGCTCTCATCTATTCGACGTACGTCGGCGGGCCGTGCGACGACGAAGGACGCGGTATCGCGGTCGATGCGGCCGGCAACGCCTATATCACGGGGCGCATGGACGGACTCTGCGTCAACCCGCCGCAGCCCCGTGGCGTACTGGTAGCCAAGCTCAACCCAACGGGCGCGCCGAGCTACGTTTTCACGTTCGGTGCCACCTTCGCCGACAGTTCGGTCGGCCAGGCAATCGCCGTCGATACCGGCGGTAATGCCTACGTCGCCGGGATCGCGCTCTCGTCGTCACCCGACTTCCCGACGACTTCCGGCGCGTTGCGGACGTCCGCGTGCAACACCGGTGTCGCCGATGGCTTCGTCGCCAAGGTCAATCCCGCCGGCACGGGACTCGTGTACTCGACGTATTTGTGCGGGACGGCCCACGAGTCGCTCAACGCGCTCGCCATCGACGCGGCCGGCAATGCCTATGTGGCGGGCAGTACCGAGTCCCAGGATTTCCCGACAGTGAACGCATTCCAGCCGACGAACAACACTGGCCCGGTCGGCCTGACGGGCTTCGTTGCCAAGCTCAACGCCACAGGCTCCGCGCTGGTGTACTCGACGTACCTCGGGGGGTCTTTCGAGGACCGAGCGCTCGGCATCACGGTTGATACGCAAGGCAACGCCTATGTCACCGGCGACAGCAAGGGCGGCGACTTTCCGACGACCTCCGGCGTGGTGCAGCCGACGGCGCCGTTCCCTATCTGCAGTGCAGGTTCGCTCTGTCGCGACCCGTTCGTCGCGAAGCTCAGTCCGACCGGATCGCTGATCTACTCGACGTACCTCGCCGGTGAACGTGACGACTCAGGCGTCGGCATCGCGGTCGATGGATCGGGAAACGCCTACGTCGCCGGTTCGACGAGTTCGGACGATTTCCCGATCAAGGACGCGTTCGAATCTGTGAATCCTGGTGCGCAGCAGGTCTTCGTCGCAAAGCTGAACGCCGACGCAACTCGCATCGTGTATTCGTCGTATCTGGGCGACGGCAACGCCGGTGGCATCGCGGTCGACAGTCAGGGCAACGCGTATGTCAGCGGCGATACCCCAGGCGTCGGCACGTGCGGTGCGTTCGAAGCATGCCGCGACGCCTTTGTCGCCAAGATCACCGCCGGCGGACCGGGCGTCACCCCCGCAACGCATGTCGAGGTCACGCCGACGGAGGTCCGGCAGGGCGGCACGATCACGGCGACGTGGGGCGGGATCCCGTTCCCCATGCGGGATCGTTCGCGCGACCGGCTCGTGCTCTATGCACTCGGCGAGCGCGCCGACAACGGTGACAACGATCCCACGACGCAGGATCCGAAAATTGTTCCGTTTGCGACGAACGGTGCAGACGCCGGGACGCTTGCACTGACGCTGCCGGGGACGCTTCCCACGGGAACGTATGAGCTGCGGCTGCTGATTCAGGATCCGGATTCTTCTGCGCTCCGCGTGGTGATCGCCCGCAGTGAGCCGATCTACGTTTCCACTGGCGTCACGTTCACCGTCACGCCGATGTCGGCCGCGCCAGGCGCGACGCTGAACGTGACCTGGAGCGGAATCGTGAACCCGACGCCGACGGACTGGATCGCCCTCTATAGCCGGGGCACGGTGGACGTCACATACCTCGACTGGATGTACGTGAGCTGCTCGAAGACACCGAGCACCTCGCGCGTGGACGGCTCGTGCGGGTTCGTGTTGCCCGCCGGCCTGGCGCCCGGCACGTACGAGCTGCGGTTGTTCGCCAACAACAGCTTCGCGCGGCTCGGCACGAGCGGCGCCATCACGGTGGGCGCCGCCGGAGCCAGTCTCGGCGTGAGCCCCACGTCCACAGCCCCGGGCGGCTCGGTGACCGCGACATGGAGCGGCATCGCGAACCCAACGGCTGCGGACTGGATCGGGCTCTTCGCCCAGGGCGCGGCCGACAGCGCGTACCTCGACTGGGTATACGTCAGCTGCTCAAAGACGCCGAGCACGGCGCGGGCTGCCGGCTCATGCGCGGTGGTCTTGCTCACCAACCTCGCGCCGGGCATGTACGAGCTTCGGTTGTTCGCCAACGGCGGCTCCACGCGGCTCGCCACGAGCAACGCCCTGACGGTAAGCGCCGCGGGGCCGAGCCTCGGCGCGAGTCCAATGTCCGCCGCGCCGGGCGGCACCGTCACGGCGAGCTGGAGCGGAATTGCGAACCCGACGGCCGGTGACTGGATTGGACTGTTTGCTCAGGGCACGGCCGACACCGCATTCATCGACTGGCTGTACGTGAGCTGCTCGAAGACGGCGAACATTCCGCGCGCCTCGGGCTCCTGTGCGGTCGTTGTGCCCACCAACCTCGCGTCGGGGACATACGAGCTGCGGCTCTTCGCAAACAACAGCTTCACGCGCCTGGCGACGAGTAGTGCCATCACCGTAGGCGCTGCCGGACCGAGCCTCGGCGTGAGTCCAACATCTGCCTCGCCGGGGGGCACCGTCACGGCGAACTGGAGCGGAATCGCGAACCCGACGGCCGGTGACTGGATCGGACTGTTCGCGCAGGGCGCGGCCGACACCGCATTCATCGACTGGATATACGTGAGCTGTTCCAAGACGCCGAGCACGGCGCGCGCCTCGGGCTCGTGCGCGCTCCCTTTGCCCACAAACCTCGCGTCGGGCGCATACGAGCTGCGGCTGTTCGCTAATAACGGCTTCACGCGCCTGGCCACGAGCAACATCACGACGGTGGGGGTCGGCGGGCCGAGCCTTAGCGTAAGTCCGACGTCATCAGCGCCAGGCAGCACCGTGACCGTCAGCTGGAGCGGAATCGCCAATCCGACGGCCGGTGACTGGGTCGGATTGTTCGCTCAGGGGGCGGCAGACACCGCAATCGTTGACTGGATGTACGTCAGCTGTTCGAAGACGCCGAACATGGCACGCGCCACGGGCTCGTGCGCGCTCATCTTGCCCGCCGGCCTCGCGTCGGGCACGTACGAACTGCGGCTGTTCGCGAACAACGGGTTCACACGGCTGGCGACAAGCTCCGCGCTGACGGTGCGATAAAAGAAGTTGGTGGCGGTGGGAGGAATTGAACCTCCGACACGGGGCTTATGAGACCCCTGCTCTGCCGCTGAGCTACACCGCCGAATGACCGGAACGACCGGGCAGCGAGTGAGTGTACCGCATGCCGGCGTCCGCGGGCCAGCCTAGCGGCCGAATACTTCCGAGGCCTGCCGCTTTCGCGCCGCGTTCAGCGCGGCATCCGACGGGCGCGCGAGCAGGTTGTAGAGATGCTCGGCGGCGAGCGCGGGCGGGATCAGGACGTAATGCGCACCTTCGCCATACATTCGCTCGGCGTCTGCGAGCGTATCGGCGGTGACGACGAAGCGGGCGCGCGGCGCCAGCGAGCGCACGAGATGCAGCAGGCCCTGGTTCGTCGTCCCCCGCAGATAGCTGTCGGAGATGCTCGACACGACAACGCTCGCGCGCTCGATACCGGCCTGCCGTAGCGTCTCGGTCTGTGAGATGTCGCCGTACATCGCCGCGACCCCTTGCGCCTGCAGCCGCTCCAGCGTCTCGGGGTTGTAATCGATGGCGAGAATGCGGCTCTTCGTGTCGGAGGCGCCGTCTTCCAGGCGCTTGAGAAAAGCGAGCCCCTCGCGCGAGACGCCCAGGAGAAAGAAGTCCTGCTGCTGTGGCCGCGGGGCGGGCGCCGTGCGCGCGCGCCGGCGTCCCATCCACTGAGGAATCCCCACGCGCGCCAGCACGCGGCCGACGCCGGTGGCGGCCTCGTGGTTGTACATGATGCCGTAGGTCGAGAGCACTGCGGTGATCAGCAGCGTATAGAGCACGACGCCGGCCACGGGCTGGCTCACGTGGCCGTGCTCGACCCCGAGGCTCACGATCACCAGCGAGAACTCGCTGACCTGCGAGAGATTGAGCGCGACGACGCCGGCCGTTCTGAGATCGAGCCGGAGCAGGGCCGAGAGCGGGAAGATCGTCACCGCGCGCGTGACCAGCACCACGAGCGTCGCGATGAGAGCGAGCGTCAGCGTCTGCTTCGACGGGACGGGCATCTTGAGTCCCAGCGTCACGAAGAACAGGGTGACGAAGAAGTCGCGTACGCCGGACAATCGCGCCACGACTTCCATCCCATACGGCAGCGCCGCGAGCACCAGGCCGGCGATCAGCGCGCCCATCTCCGTCGACAGACCCACCAGCCCCGCGACACTGGACACGAGGAAGCACCATCCGATCGCGGTGATGAGGACGAGCTCGTGGGACGTGGCAATGGTGCGGAAGAGCGTCGGCAGCACATAGCGCGACAGCACCGCGGCCATCCCGACCAGCGCCGCGCCCGCCGCCAGCGACCGCATCAGCGGCGCGATCCCCAAGTGGTCGAGGTTCGGCTGCAGCGCGAGGAAGCTGATGGCCCAGAGATCCTGAAAGATGAGGACGCCGAGCGTCAGCTTGCCGGCGAAGGTGGCGATCTCGAGCTTGTCGAAGAGCAGCTTGACCACGATGAGCGTGGACGACAGCGACAACGCCACCGCGACGTACAGACCGTCGAGGTAGCCGCCGAAGCTGCTGACCGCGCCGGACAGCGCGTACCAGGCGAGCCCGGCGCAGAGCGGAAATTGTAAGAAGCCCAGCACGAGGATCGTGCGGCCGGCCTGCAGCACGCGCGGCACGTCGATCTCGAGACCGATGATGAACAGCAGGAAGATGAGGCCGATCTCCGAGATCACCTCGATGCTCGCCTCGTCACTCACCACGCCGAGGCCGAGGTGACGGCCGAGCACGACACCGCCCGCGATGTAGCCGAGGATGAGGGGCTGGCGCAGCGTGCGTGCGACGAGCGCGAGGGCAGCCGCCGCGATGACACTGAGCGCGATCGCAGCGAGCAGCTCCTGACCCATGTGCGGCGACATTAAATCATGGCGGGGCCGTTGCCAGGAACGCTTTGGTATACTCCGCACGGGCAATCCGACGTCGCGTTTCGGCCACTCAAGCAGCACGGCTCGGAGGACTCTTCACATGCAGTTCCGGCGACACCCTTGGCACGACGATCCCACGCTCCGCCGCGAAGAAGTCGAAGGCGATGACGACGACGACGACCTCGAGGACGACGAGGATGAGGAGGAGGACGACGACGTCGAGGACGAGCTCGACGACGACGATGATGATGACGAGGACGACGATTTCGACGAGGACGACGACGGCTTCGACGCCGACGCCGACGCCGACAGCGACGACACAGAGGAGGACGCCGACGAGGACGACGATGACGACGACTTCGAGGACGACGATGACGACCTAGAGGACGACGACGACGAAGATCCGGACGAAGACGAAGACGACGACGAAGCGGACGACGACTAGTCCCACATCTCAGGGGAGGCACGCCCATGGCGCTCGCCAGCGGTGAAGGGCTGCAGTTCCTGCTCCGGTGGTTGCACTTCCTCGCCGGAATCACGTGGATCGGCATGCTGTACTACTTCAACTTCGTGCAGACTCCGTTCTTCGCGACCGCCGAGCCGCCGGTGCGCTCGGGCATGATCGTGGGGAGCCTCGTCGGCCGCGCGCTCTGGTGGTTTCGCTGGGGCGCGATGATCACGTTCATCACGGGCTGGCTCATCATCTTGCACGTGATGTTCGCGCAGTACGGTGGTCTTCGAGAGTTCTTCGCCACCTCCTACGGCTGGAAGATCTTCTTCGGCGGCATGCTCGGCAGCCTGATGTGGTTCAACGTCTGGTTCGTCATCTGGCCGGCGCAGCAGATCGTCATCGCCTCCGCCACCCAGGTGGCGAAGGGCGGCCAGGCGATTCCCGAGGCGGCCGCCCGCGGTCAGCGCGCGGGTTTCGCCTCGCGTACGAACACGCTGCTGTCGATCCCGATGCTCTTCTTCATGGGCGCCGCCAAGCACCTCACGATGGCGGAGCCCACCAGCGCCGGCGCAAAAATCGCCGCGCTGATCCTGCTGCTCGTCGTCATGGCCGCCGCGGAATTCAACGCGATGGTCGGCACCACCGGCGCCGGCAAGAAGATGCTCAGCACGCTCAACGGGACGTTCTGGGGCGGCTTCATCGCGACCGCGATCCTCTACTTCGGCCTCGCGATCGTGCTGCGGTAGTTATCGGTGACCGCCCTCAAGTGAACGAGGGGGTTTGGGGGAAGCCACAGGGGTCCCCCAATCCAACGAACGGTTTGGGGGAAGCGGTTCGGGTCCCCTAAGCTAATGAACGGTTTGGGGGGAAGCCCCCAAATTTATAGGCCTACTTCAGATAGGCGGCCAACGCCGGAATCTCCGGCGCCAGAGCCGGCTGCGGGGGCATGACGCTCGTCGGGCGCTTCGGCTTGTAGCCCGGCGGATAGGCGCCCTTCAGAGCCTTGGCCTCGAGTAGCTCACGCGAGGAGCCCTTCACGGGGGGGCCCACCGGGCCTGCCTGCGACGGATCCACCGCGTGGCACTGCGTGCACTGCCCGAGATAGACCTGCCGGCCGCGCTCGACTAGTGGATCGCTCGGAGTCTGTGAGCACCCGGCAGCCAATACGGCGACGACGAGCAGAACGCGAAAGCGCATCGGCCGCCGAGAGTACGGTCCCCAGGGCGGCGCTGCAACTCGGTGTGAGCCCTCACGTGAATGAGGGGGGTTTGGGGGGAAGCCGTAGGGGTCCCCCCAACTAAATGCTTACTGGGCTGCCGCGGGGCGCAGCCGCGCGCGGGCGGCGACGAAGTCGATCACGGGCGCCGGAGCGGCCTGGCGCGGCCGCCGCTCGATGAACTCGGCGCGTCCCTGCAGCTCCGCAAGCGTGTCATCTTCCACGAACAGCGGCGTGGCCTCCGGCTTGAAAGCCAGGCGAAGACCGGCGAGCGCGAAGCGTACGCGCCACCACGTCCGGCTCAGGCGCATCCAGCGCGACGGCCGGGACACCGGCGCGGCCTCCAGCGAGGTTACGGGCAGGAAGTACACGTTCGAAGAGACCGCCAGGTTCGCCGTCCAGGAATCGCTCACGCCAGCCCTCGCTCTTCCATCAGCGCCGTGACCTGCCGGTAGGCGCCTGTGAGTGCCTGATCGAAGGACGCTTCCAGTCGATACGCGGCCATGGCGGCCGATACGCGCTCGCGCTCCGAGTCTGCCGCGGCCACACGCGCGCGGGTCTCGGCGGCACGCGCCGCAAGTATGGCGCCGGTGTCCGCCAGTGAGAGGATCGAGCCCACGATTCGCGGCTCTCCCGAGTCCGGGTGCGCCGTCGGGGCCGCCAGTGTCACCTGCTTGCGCCGCGCGGGGGCTTCGATCCGGCTCGCGAGGACGATGCTGGGACGCCAGAGGACCACCTCGGAGGCGGCCGTCTTGACTCTTGATTGCTCGGCGGCGCGTCGTGGCTTCTTCATACGCGTCTTCGAAATGGCAACGAGGGTGCCACGCCCTCTGCGTTCTAAATCAGCGCCGCTATAGACTGAGCATAACTTTCTCCGGGCCTCTGCCAGGGAGAATCTCCGTGGTGGGAGGAGGAACTCCTAGGACCGCTTCTCGAGGCTGTAGTCGCGGATCTTCTTGTTGAGCGTCTTGACGTCCACGTCGAGCACGCGTGCCGCGCGGGCCTTGTTCCAGCCGGTGGCGTTGAGCACGCGCTCGACGTGGCGGCGCTCGATGTCGGCCAGCGGGACGAGGACCGAGTCAGCGTCGCCCTCCGCGGTGGCCGATGGACGTACGCGCGAAAGCTCGGGCGGCAGGTCCGCGGCCAACACGTCCGATCCCTCGTGCAGGATCTGGAGCCGCTCGACGAGGTTGCGGAGCTCGCGGATGTTGCCGGGCCAGTCGTAGGCCATCAGGCGGTCGATCGCATCCTTGGCGAACGATAGCGGCTTGCGCACGCCGACGTTGGCGGCGAGGAAATGCTGCACGAGCAGGGGCACGTCCTCGCGGCGCTGGCGCAGCGCGGGCACCTCGATGACCACCGTGGACACGCGATAGAAGAGGTCCCACCGGAAGCGGCCCTCGGTCGCCTCGCGGTTAAGGTCCTTGGCCGTGGCGGCGACGATCCGCACGTCGACGTGGAACGCGCGCTCCTCGCCGACCCGCCGTACCTCGCCCGAGTCGAGCGTGCGCAAGAGCCGCACCTGCATGGCCGGCGACATCTCGCCGATCTCGTCCATGAACAGCGTGCCCCCGTTGGCCGCTTCGAACAGGCCGACGCGGGAGGTCACGGCGCCACTGAAGGCGCCCTTCCGGTGGCCGAACAGCTCCGTCTCCAGCAGGGTGTCGGGCAGCGCGCCGCAGTTGATCGACACGAACGGCCGGCTGGCGCGCTTGCTGCGCAAATGGATCGTGCGCGCGACGAGCTCTTTCCCGGTGCCGCTCTCGCCCTGGATGAGGACGGGACTATCGGTGGCGGCGACGCGGCCAATCACCCCCAGCACCTCGCCGATGGCGGGGCTTTCACCGATGATCGTCGGCAGCCCGTCGCGCCGGGTGATGACCTCGCGCAGCGCCGAGTTTTCGCGCCGCAGCGCCTTCTTCTCGGCGGCCTTGGCGACGACCTCGAGCAGCTCGGCGTTCTTCCACGGCTTGGTGATGAAGTCGTAGGCGCCAAGACGCATCGCTTCCACCGCCGTCTCGACGTCGGCGTGGCCGGTGAGGACGATCAACTCGGCGTCTACGTCGACGTCGCGCGCCCAGCGGAGAATGTCCAGCCCGGAATGATCAGGAAGCTGGACATCGACGAGGGCCACGTCGAACTCCTCGCGCGCCAGGTGCGCCATCGCTTCGCCGCCGGACGCGGCGTCGACGACGGTGAACGGAGAACGCGAGAGAACGGCGACCAGCAGACTCCGAACGTTGGTGTCGTCGTCGACGACGAGCACGTGAATTCCGTCCGGCATCTGGACGCCATGATAGCACCTCCAGTACACTACCCACCTCAGGAGGACCGCTCGGATGCCGCAACCCCCGGCTCTCCGCATCGAGGGAGCCCGGCAGAACAACCTCAAGAACGTTTCGGTTGAGATCCCGCACGATCGACTCACCGTCGTTACCGGCGTCTCCGGGTCCGGCAAGTCATCGCTGGCGTTCGACACGCTGTTCGCCGAGGGGCAGTGGCGCTACATCGAGTCACTCTCGACCTACGCGCGGATGTTCCTGGAGCGGATCGACCGGCCCGACGTCGACCGCATCGAGCAGATTCGCCCGGCGGTGGCCCTCGAGCAGAAGAACCCCGTGCGCACCGCGCGCTCCACCGTCGGTACGGCGACCGAGATCTACGACTATCTCCGCCTGCTCTACGCCAAGATCGGCCGCGTGTACTGCGCCGCCTGCGGCGCACCCGCCGCGACGCACTCGGCCGCGACGATTGCCGACGCCGTCCTCGCTGAGCACCTCGGCGCGCGCGCGCTCGTGACGTTTCCCCTCCCCGTGCCGGCCGGGGCTCCGCCCGCGGAGGTCTGGGCGGCGCTGATGCGCCGCGGCTTTGCGCGCGTGCGCCTCGACGAGCAGATCGTCGACCTCGCGGGCCCGCCGCCGGCCGTGCTCACCGCACCGGAAGTGGAGGTGGTCCTCGACCGCGTCGTGCTGGCGGCCGAAGGGCGCGCGCGTCTCGTGGACTCGCTGGAAACCGCGCTGCGCGAAGGCGGCGGTCGTGTGACGATCGACGTCGTCGGCGCCACGCGACGCGCGTTCACGGAAGAATTCCGGTGTGGCGCGTGTGGCACCGCACTCGAGCGACCGCAGCCGCTCCTGTTCTCGTTCAACCACCCGCTCGGGGCGTGTCCCGAGTGCAAGGGCTTCGGCAACGTGCTGAAGTACGACGAGTCGCTGGTCGTGCCCGACCGCGCGCTCAGTCTCGGGGCCGGCGCGGTCGAGCCGTGGACGCACCCCTCGGGCAAGTGGTACCAGCGCGAGCTCGTCAAAGCCGCGCGGCGCGTCGGCGTCGATCTCGATCTGCCCTGGGAGCAGCTCGGCGAGCGCGAGCGCCGCCTCGTGTACGAGGGCGACGGCCGCTTTCCCGGCATCAACGGTTTCTTCGAGGAGATCGAGTCGTACCGCTACAAGCTCCACGTGCGCGTGTTCCTGTCGCGCTACCGCACGCAGTCGTCGTGCCCGGTGTGCACCGGCGCGCGGCTCAAGCCCGCCGCCCTCGCGGTGAAGGTCGCGGGGCTGACCATCGCCGAGTTCACGGGGCTGACCATCGAGCGCGCGGCGGCCACGCTGGAGTCGCTCGAGCTCACCGCGTGGGAAGCCTCGGTGGGGCGCGAAATTCTGCGTCAGCTCTCGGCCAAGCTCACATTTCTCCTCCGCGTGGGTCTCGGCTATCTGACGCTCGGTCGGCAGACGCGCACGCTGTCGGGTGGCGAGGCGCAGCGGATCAACCTCGCCAATCAGCTCGGCTCGCAGCTCGTGGGCACGCTGTACGTCCTCGACGAGCCGTCGATCGGCTTGCACATGCGCGACACCGCGCGGCTGGCCGATCTGTGTCGCGAGCTCGCGGGCGCCGGCAATACCGTCGTCGTCGTGGAGCACGATCGCGCATTCATCGAGGCGGCGGACCACGTGATCGAGCTCGGCCCCGGCTCCGGCGAGCGCGGAGGCGAAGTCGTCTTCAGCGGCTCCCAGGACGACTTCAGGAAGACCACGCGCTCGCTGACCGCGCGCTACCTGACCGGCCGTGAGTCGATCCCGGCGCCGCTGGCGCGCCGGAGCGGCCGGCGTCATCTCGTCCTCACCGGAGCGCGCGAGCACAATCTCAAGGACGTGACGCTGCGCCTGCCGCTCGGCACCCTTACCGTCGTGACGGGCGTGTCGGGCTCCGGCAAGTCGACGCTCATCCACGACACGCTCTATCGTGCCGTCGCCCGCGCCTTCAAAACGGAATTCCAGACGCCGGGCGCGTACACGGCGCTCACCGGGATCGAGTACCTCAAGGGCGTGCGTCTCATCGATCAGGAGCCGATCGGACGCACCCCGCGCAGCAATCCGGTCACGTACGTCAAAGCCTTCGACGAGATCCGCAAGCTCTACGCGGCGCTGCCGCGCGCCAAGACACTCGGGCTCGGCGCGGGCGCGTTTTCCTTCAACGTGCCGGGCGGCCGCTGCGAGTCGTGCCAGGGCGACGGCTTCCAGAAGCTCGAGATGTACTTCTTCGAGGATGTGTACGTCTCCTGCCAGGAGTGCGAAGGTCGCCGCTATCGCCCGGAGGTGCTCGGCGTCAAGCATCGCGGCAAGTCGATCGCTGATGTGCTGGCGCTCACCGTCGACGAGGCGCTCGACTTCTTCGCGGCGACGCCCTCGCTCGCGCGACGACTGCGCGTGCTGCAGGACGTCGGCCTCGGCTACCTGCGGCTGGGGCAGCCCGCCACGACGCTCTCGGGCGGCGAGGCGCAGCGACTGAAGATCGCTGCCGAGCTGGCGACGCGCGCCGCCGGCGACGTGCTGTACGTGCTCGACGAGCCGACGACGGGTCTGCACCTGGACGACGTCAAGAAACTGCTGCAGGTTCTCCACCGCCTGGTCGACGCGGGCAACACGGTCGTCCTCGTCGAGCACCACATGGACGTGGTTCGCGCCGCCGACTGGGTCGTGGACCTCGGTCCGGAGGGCGGCGACGAGGGCGGTGAGATCGTCGCGGAAGGCCCGCCCGAAGCGATCGCGCAGACGCCGAGCTCGTACACCGGCAAATTCCTCGCGGAGCTGCTCTCGAAAAACGGCTTACCCAGAAACGGCGCGCGCAAGAACGGCACGAAGTGATCTTTTACGGCTGGCGAGTCGTCGCCGCCGCCTTCGTCGTCCTTTTCACCGCGTATGGCGCGCAGTATTCCTTTGGCGTCTTCTTCGCCGCGCTGCTGGACGAGTTCCGCTGGAGTCGCGCCGGCCTGGCCGGCGTCTTCTCGCTCTACGCGTTCGGGTACTGTGTCGTCGGCTTTCCCGCCGGACGCCTGACCGACCGCTGGGGACCGCGCGCGGTCGTCACGGTCGGCGGGGTCTTCCTCGGCGGCGCGCTGGCCGCCATGGCGCTGGTCCGCGAGCTGTGGCAGCCGTACGTCATCTACGGCGTCGTCGCGGCGCTCGGCATGGGGACCGCCTACGTGCCCTGCCACAGCACGGTCGTGAAGTGGTTTGCTCGCCGCCGCGGCATCGCGATCGGGCTCGCGTCCACCGGCGCCTCGCTGGGGACCTTCGCCCTACCGCCGGTGGCTCAGCACGTGGTCGACGTCGCTGGCTGGCGCGCCGCCTACCTCGTGTTCGGGGTCGGGGTGTTCGCCGCGGTGGCGCTGGCGGCGACCGTCATGCGGCGTGACCCGCGGTCGATGGGGCTTGGCCCTGACGGTGACGCTGCAATGACGCCACGCTTCGGCGACCCCGTCCAGTGGAGCTGGCCGCTACGCCGGGCAGTCGGGAGCGGCGCATTCTGGCTGATCGCCGCCGCCTTCAGTGCCACCTGGCTGGCGGTCTTCATCCCCCTCGTTCATCTGGTGCCTCTGGCGCGCGACCTCGGCTACGGCGCCCCCACCGGCGCCTGGCTGGTAAGCGCGTTGGGCGGTGGGGCGGTCGTCGGACGGCTCGTGGGAGGCGCACTCTCCGACCGCACCGGGCGGCGGCCCGCCATCGTGGCCGCCATGGCGCTGCAAGCCGTCGCGTTCCTCGGCTTCGCCGGTGCGCGGGAGCTTCAGGCCCTCGTCGTGACGGCGGTCGCCTTCGGCGTCTCGTACGGGACGATCTCGGCCTTGTTTCCGGCCATCGTGGGAGATTTCTTTGGTCCGGAGCACGCAGGTTCGCTCGTCGGCTTTCTCTTCGCCTTCGGCGGGGCGCTGGCGGCATGGGGTCCGCTCGCGGCAGGCGTCGTCTATGATGCCACCGGCGGCTACACGATCGTCTTTCGGTTCGCCGCCGCCGTGAACGTGGCCGCCGCCATCCTCGTCGGCCTTGCACGAGCGCCGGGCGGCTAGGTAAAGTGCTGACCGCGCCGGCGTTTGGGCCGGTGGGAAAACTTTTTCATGGGTTGTTGCCATGGAATGGGACAACCTATACTTGCGGCGCGTAAACAGCGCCGAGGAAGATCTAGCCTTCGGAATGAGAACTGATCTCCAGCTCTCGAATCATCGCGCCAGCGGACTCGTCGACGTCCTCGATCGGGTTCTCGACAAAGGTCTCGTCGTCGCCGGGGACGTCAAGATCTCGCTCGCCGAAGTCGAGCTGCTCACGATTCGGATTCGCCTGATCGTGTGCTCCATCGACAAGGCGCAACAGATCGGACTCGATTGGTGGAAGCACGACGCCCACCTCGCCCCGAGCCGCAGTCGTCTGTCCGCAGAGAACGAGGAGTTGCGCCGACAGGTGCGATTGCTCGAGCGAAGAGTCGCGTCGCTGACGTCGCGCCGAGGCAACACGCGGCGCAACGGCGGCCGCGACGCGAACAAGCAAGGAGACTGATCGATGGCAGTCGAACGCACAAGTGGCGGCACCAGCCTCATCGACGTTCTCGATCGGGTGCTGGACAAGGGCATCGTCATCGACGCGTGGGTCCGCGTCTCACTCGTCGGCATCGACCTCATCACGGTCGAAGCACGCGTGGTCGTGGCCTCGATCGATACCTATCTGAAGTACTCGGAGGCGGTCGGGTCCGTCACTCCTGCGTCCCGGCCCGCAATCGATGGACGAGGCAGTGAGGCGGTGATCGCCGAGAACGCGTCGCTGCGGGCTCAGATCGCCGGCACGCGCCGGGAGACCACGGCGGCGCGGAGACTGCGCCGGCCGTGAAGCGCGACGCCGCGACGCGCACGTCGGCGCGGCGCCGGGAGAAGGTCGACGCTTCAGAGCGGCTGAAGCTGGCCGAGGCGCTGCTCGGCTCCGACGATCTCGCAACCTGCGCCCAGCACGCGCTGGACTGGCTGGGCCGAACGCTCGGCGTCACGCGCGCCGTCTGCCTGGTCGGCGGCGCCGACACCGTCACCGTGCTGCGACCGGTGGCGACGCTCGGCATCCGCGAGCGCGCCGTCAACGGCTTCGCCCTCGATCTGGAAGCCCACAACGACCCGCTCGTGGCCGCCACGATCGGCCTTGGTGCGAGCGTGTTCGGGCGCAACGGCCGCGCGGTGCCGACCACGCCGCTCGGGTCGGAGCGCCTCATCGCGGTGCCGCTGCAGGGCCGTCACACGCTCGAGGAGTATCCGGTCGGCCTGCTGCTGATCGCCTCGACCGACGCCGATGTCGAGGCGGAGGCGCGGCGCGTGGCGAGCCTCTTGGGTCCGCGCCTGACGTCGCTGCGAAGCGCGCACCGGCGCGAGGCCAACGAGCGCCGCATCCTGCGTGAGCGCACGCTGCTCTACAACATCATCAACGCGGTGACAGACCCGATCTTGTTGACCGACACCGAGGGGCGCATCACCGTCGCCAACGCGCGCGCCGAGGCGCTGCTGTCGGCCGGTGAGGACGAGAGCGAGGGCCGGCGGCGCGCCATCGCGCTCAACAACATGCTGTTCTCCTCCGCGCTGACCCGGCGGGCCATCGAGGGCGCCGAGCCCTGGCGTCACGAGCTCTTGCTGGTCGATCCGGTGGACGGCTCGGACCTGCTCTTCGAGCTGCTCAGCACCGTCACCGTGGACCCGCGCGAGGGCACGGGCATCGTGTCGATTTTGAGAAACGTGACGGACCTGCGCCGCGCGACGCAAGAGATCGAGGAGAACTATCGCAAGCTGCGCCTGGCCGAGGCCGACGCCCGCGCCGAGCGCGACCGGCTCGACCTCATCATCGACTCGGTGGCCGATCCGATCCTCGTGACCGACTCCAACGCCAACATCGTGATGATGAACGCGCCGGCCGAGCGGCTGTTCACCGCCGACCTCGAGGCGGGCGCGGAGGCACGCCGCACGGTGCAGGCCAACGACGCGCACTTCTCGTCGTTCGTCTCCAACCTGTTCTTCGAGCCCGGCGCCATGCGCCGCAGCGGCTCGATCGCGCTCGTCGACCCGCGCACGGGCGCCCCCCTGCCCGTGGAGGCCATCTCCGGCAAGATCGTCTCGGAGCACGGCGAGGTGACGGCGATCGTCACGATCCTGCACGACAAGACGCAGGAGCTCGAGCGCGACCGACTCTACGAGCAGCTGAAGGAAGCGTCCAGCGAGCTCGAGCGGAAGGTCCGCGAGGCGACGGCCGAGCTGACGCGGCAGAACGAGCTGCTGCGGCGCTCGCACTTCGAGATCGAGCAGGCCTCGGCGGCGAAGTCGCAGTTCCTCGCGAACATGTCGCACGAGTTCCGCACGCCGCTCAACGCCATCCTCGGCTACACGAGCATGCTGCTCAAGGGCGTGACGGGCGAGCTCACGCCGCACCAGCGGCGCAACCTCGAGCGCGTGGACAGCAACGCCCACCACCTGCTGGCCATCATCAACGACATCCTGGACATCTCCCGCATCGAGGCGGGAAAGATGCCTCTGACGCTGACGAAGTTCGATCTGAAAGATCTGGTGGCCGAGGTGCTGGCCGAGGTCGAGCCGATCATCTCGCGCTCGCGACTGGCCGTGACGAGCCACCTGGCCGCCGACGTGCCGCCGCTCAAGACGGACCGGCAGAAGGTCAAGCAGATCGTCATCAACTTTCTGACCAACGCCATCAAGTTCACGCCGCAGGGATCGGTGGAGGTGCGCACGGAGTACGTCGCCGCGCGCGATCAGATCGTTATCGCCGTCGCCGACACCGGCATCGGCGTGTCTGCCGAGGATCGCGAGCGGATCTTCGAGGACTTCCGCCAGGCCGACAACTCACCGACGCGGGAGTACACGGGCGCGGGGCTCGGGCTCGCCATCTGCCGCCGCCTGGCGGGCATGCTCGACGGCAACATCACGCTCGAGAGCGAGACCGGCCGGGGCTCGACCTTCGCACTGTTCGTGCCCCGTGAGGTCCGGCGCGCGTGAGCCCGCGTCGCGCGGCGGGGGGAAAGGACGGCCAGCCGGCGGCCGAGAAGCCGCCGCTGATTCTGATCGTCGACGACTTCGCCGACAACCGCGAGATGTACACGCAGTTTCTCGAGTTTTCTGGCTTTCGGGTGGCGGAGGCGCAGAACGGCCACGAGGCGCTCGACAAAGCGTTCGACCTGCAGCCGGATCTCATCGTCATGGACCTGTCGCTGCCCGGACTCGACGGCTGGGAAGCGACCCGAAGGCTCAAGGCCGACGGTCGCACGCGCACCATTCCGGTGATCGCGCTGACGGGCCACGCCCTGGCCGGCCACTCCAAAGGCGCGATGGACGCCGGCTGCGACGCGTTCATCACGAAACCGTGTTTACCCGAGCGACTGATGGAAGAGATCAAGTCGATGCTGAAGGCCTAACCGCCCGTTCCGGAGAGAGGACGCTGACGATGTCGCCCAAGCCGAAGCCCTCCCGCCGCACCGCCCGTCCCGCCCGGACGGCCGACAAGAAGGCTGCGCCGAGCAACGGCGGCGGCTCGCGGGTGATTCGCGAGATGCCCGCGCGCGCGGCCGCGCCGGCTCCGGCGAAGTCCGGCGCCAAGGCCGTGGAGAGCCGCGGCAAGTACGTGTACTGCGTCATCCGCTCCGAAGAGCCGCTGCGCTTCGGGGCCGTCGGCCTGGGTACCGTGCCGGCCGAGGTCTCGACCGTGCACTACAAGGACATCGCGGCCGTCGTGTCGGACACGCCGCTCGAGGTGCTCGACGCGACGCGCGAGAACGTGCTGGCCCACGAGCGCGTGAACGAAGCCGTCATGCGCGACCATACCGTCATCCCGATGTCATTCGGCACCGTATTCAAGACGCGCGACGACATCATCGAGCTGCTGCGCGGCGCCTACAGCGCCTTCATCGACGTGCTACTGAAGATGGAGGACAAGGTCGAGTTCGGCCTCAAGGTCCTCTGGGAGCGCGACGAGGTCATCAAGCAGATCGAGCGCGAGGACGACGACGTGCGCCATCTCAAGGGTGAGATCGCCTCGCAGAGCGGCCCCACGTACTTCGCGCGGGTGCAGTACGGCCGGCTGGTGGAGAGCGCACTGCAGGCGCGCTCGGAGCGCTACGTCAGCGAGATCTTCGAGTCGCTGCGTGACGTGGCCGTCGCCTCCCGGGCCAACAAGCCGATCGGCGACAAGATGATCATGAATGCGGCGTTCCTCGTCTCGCGCGACCGCGAGCAGGCCTTCGACGCCAAGGTCAAGGCCGTGGGCGCAAAGTACGCGCATCTTACGTTCCGGTACACCGGCCCGTGGCCGCCCTACAACTTCGTCAACATTCGCCTCAAGCTCGAGCGCGCCACGCCCGGGGGGTAGCGTCGTGAGCGTCGGCGGCCGGCCGTGATCATTCTCGACACGCTGCTCATCGGCGGCATCAAGTTCGTGCTCGGCAAGATCGCCGCCGCGGTCGACAGCCAGCTCAACGACGACAGCGTGCTGCGCGAGGAGCTGCTGGCCGCGCAGATGCGGCTGGAGCTCGGTGAGATCACGAACGAAGAGTTCGCCACGATCGAAGGCGACGTCCTCGCCCGACTGCGCGAGATCCGCGAGCGCCAGCGCGGGCCCGACGCGGCACCTGGCGAATTCCGCATCACCGGGATCGAGGCGCGGTTCGACGACGGCTCGGGCGACGCCGACGCCGAGGACTCCGCCGCCGAGCGGTGACGCCGGCGGCCGAATTCCGGTTCTTCGGCGGCAAGGGCGGCGTCGGCAAAACCACGACCGCGGCGACGACGGCGCTGGCCGCCGCCGAGCGTGGGCGCCGCGTGCTGCTGGTTTCGACCGACCCCGCACACTCGCTGGGTGATGCCCTCGAGCGCCGGCTGTCGGCGCGGCCGGCGCGGATCGCGACCCGCCGCGGCACGCTGGCGGCGGTCGAGCTGGACGCGGACCGCGCGCTCGAGCGCTGGCTCGCCGCGCGCCGGCGGCCGCTGCGCACCATCGCGGCCCGCGGCACCTATCTGGACGAGGACGACGTCGACCGGCTGCTCGCGCTGTCCTTGCCCGGCGTCGACGAGCTCATCGGCCTCGTCGAGCTGCACCGGCTGGCCACCAGCGCGCCCCGGGATGACGTGTTCGTCGACACCGCGCCCACCGGCCACACGCTGCGGCTGCTCGCCATGCCCGAGACACTGGCGCGTATCGCCGGCGTCCTCGCCGACATGCTCGCGAAGCATCGGTTTCTCGGCGAGAGCCTGGCCGGCTCTCACCGGCGTGACGCCGCCGACGCCCTCGTCGCCGAGCTGGAAGGGCAAGCGCGCGCCCTGCACGCGCTGTTGCGTGATCCCGCGCGGTGCCGGTTCACGTGGGTGCTGCTGCCCGAGCCGCTCGCGCTCGAGGAGGCGCGCGACGGTGTTCGTGCGCTCGAGGAGGCAGGCATCACGATTGACGAGATCGTCGTCAATCGCACGACGCAGCCGGCGGGCGCCTGTGCTCTATGCACGGCGCGTGCGACCGCGGAGGCGGTGATCGTCGAGCAGCTGCCGGCATTGTTTCCGCGGCGCCGGCTCTCGCTGCTGCCGGCGCTCGATCGCGAGCCGCGCGGCGCGGCGACGCTGCGCCGGATCGGCGCGATGCTGCGCCGCGCACGGCGGCCGGCGCGTAGCATGCCGATACACGACACCGACGGTGCGGCGGCAGCGCGGCGACGTTCTGTGGCGCGGGTCCCTCATACGGCGCCCAGCGACGGCGTCCGCGCGCCGGACTGGCTCGACACGCTCGCGCCGCCCGGCTTGCGTGTGCTCGCATTCGCCGGAAAAGGCGGTGTCGGCAAGACGTCGGCCGCGGTGGCTGTCGCGATCGCGCTGACCGAGCACCGGCCGGGCGCTCGCGTGCTCGCGCTGTCCACCGACCCGGCGCACTCGCTCGGTGACGCCCTCGGTCTCACGCTCGGCGATGACGAGCGGCCGGTGCCCGGCGCATCGGGACTCTCCGCGCGCGAGCTCGACGCGGAGGCGGCCTTCGCCGTGCGACGCGAGCGCTATCGCGCCTCCGTCGACGAGGTGTTCGACGCGCTGCTGCGCGGCTCGCGCTTCGACGTCGCCTACGATCGCGACGTCGTCCGCGAGCTCATCGATCTGGCGCCGCCGGGACTCGACGAGCTGTTCGGCATCCTGAGTCTCGTCGACGCCGTGCTCGGGCGCCAGCGTCCGGCGTACGACCTCGTCGTCCTCGACACGGCGCCAACCGGCCATGCGTTGCGCCTGCTCGCGATGCCCGACGCGGCGTTGGAGTGGGTGCACGCGCTCCTGGCGATCTTGTTGAAGTACCGCGCCGTGGTCGGTCTGGGCGAGCTCGCCGCGGACCTGCTCGACATCGCGCGGGATCTGCGCGAGCTGCGGGCGCTGCTGCGCGACCCGGCGCGCATGCGGGTGGTCGCGGTCACGCGCCCGGCCGCCCTGCCCCGGCTGGAGACGAGGCGCTTGCTGCGTGGGCTCCGGCGTCTGCAGATCACGGTGGGCGCGGTGCTCATCAATACGGTCACGCCGCCGGGCTGTGCGCGCTGCCGGCGCGCCGCGGCCGGCGAGGCGCGCGAGATCGCCGCCCTGGGCGCCGCCGTTCGCGGGGCCGCCGGTCGGCGGTACGCTATGATCTCGGCTCCGATCGAGGCTCCCCCGCCGCGCGGGGTGACCGGCCTCGCACAATGGCTTCGGAGGTGGCGGTGGCAGGAACGCCCGCAGGGCGAGTGAGCGACAAGGACGGGGCGGCGACCTACGTGTACTGCCTCGTGCAGCGGGGCTCGGCGGACGGCGGACCGAAGCGCTCGCCGCTGCCGGCGCGCGCGCCGCGCGGCCTGCCGGGGACCGGGCGCGTTCGCGCGCTGGACGCCGGCGACGGGCTGGCGCTGATCGTCGCCGATGCGCCGCTGTCGCGCTACGGCAGCGAGCCGCTGGAGGCGCGGCTGCGGGATCTCGACTGGGTGGCCGCCTGCGCCGCCGCGCACGAGGCGGTCGTCGAGTTCGCCGCGCGAACGGCGACCACCATTCCGCTCAAGCTCTTCACGCTCTTCAACAACGACGCGCGCGCCATCGAGCACATCCAGCGGATGCGCGGGACGATCGACCGGGTGATCGGCCAGATTTCCGGGCGTCAGGAGTGGGGCGTGCGCGTTCGGCTGGACGAAGCCAAGGCGCGGCGCCGCCGCCTCGAGAGCGCGCGAAAAGCCACCGCCGGCGTAAGCACGGGGACGCGCTTCCTCGTCCTGAAGAAGGAGCAGCAGCAGGCAGTACGCGAGGCGCTCGCGCGCGGCCGGGAGGACGTGGAGGCGGCGTTCGAGTCGCTCGCGAGCGTCGCGGACGACGCGCGCCGCCGTCCGCCGGATGCGATCGAGGGCGCCGCACGGCTGGTCCTGGATGCCGCGTTCTTGCTCACACCGACACGCCTGGCACGGTTCAAGAAAGTCGCGCAGGCGACGGCCACGCGACTGGCGCGCCACGGTTACGAGCTGACACTGTCGGGCCCCTGGCCGCCCTACAACTTCGTGGCAGGCGTGCGATGAGAGATCGACCGCTGAGCCGTGAGGAGACTCGTGCCATCCTCTCCACCAGCGACAGCTCGCTGCTCGACGTCGTCGACAATTTGCTGACGAAGGGCGTGGTCCTCAGCGGCGACGTCGTACTGGGGATCGCGGGAATCGACCTGATCTATGCTCGGCTGTCCGTGCTCCTGTGCGCTGCGGACCGAGTGCTCGATAGGCGCGACGATGCGGCCGGAGCGCCGAGACCATGAGCGACGTCTATGTGTATGCCGTGCTCGGGGAGGCGCCGCGGCCCGACGTGGGGGCCGGGCTCTCCGACGAGCCGCTACGGGTGCTGCGCAGCGGTGATGTGCTCGCCGCCGTCGGCGAGATGAGCGCGCGGCCGGCGGTGACCGAGGCCGCGCTGCGCGCCCACGATGCCGTGATCCGCCGGCTCGCCGGCGCCGTGGACGCGATTCTTCCCGTGCGCTTCGGCTCGCTGTTACCGGAATCGAGCCTCGCCGACCTGCTCCGCGTGCGCGCACGGGAGTTGATCGAAGCGCTGGCCCTCGTGGCGGGACGCGAACAGATGACGCTGCGTGTGCTCGGCGAGGCGCCGGCTGAACGTGACCGCGCGTCGCCAGAGCCGGACAGCGCCGACCTCGGACCCGGCGCGCGCTATCTCGCCGCGCGGCGAGACGAGTGGCGCCGCGCGCGCGAGGCGCCGGAGCTGGCGCCGCTGCGGCCGATGCTGGACCCGTTGGTCCGCGCCGAGCACGTGACGCGGCATGACACGCCGCCGCTGCTGGCCAGCGTCTACCACCTCATCGACCGCGGCGCCGCCGACGCGTACCGAGCCGTCATCGGGGGTGCGCCGCCGGGAGCCGTGCGGCTCGCCGCGACCGGCCCGTGGCCGCCGTACGCCTTCGCCCCCGAGGGCCTCGGGTGACCCGCGAGCCGTCGCTGCACGTGCGCGAGCTCGAGTCGCTGCGCGCGGAGCTCGAGCGACGCGTCGGTGAGTTCTCACCACCGCGCTGGAACGCCGATCCCGAGGACGTGCAGCGCTCGGTCGCGCGGCTCGTGCTGACGCTCGTCGAGTTCTTGCGCCAGCTCATGGAGCGCCAGGCCATCCGCCGCATGGAGGCCGGGACGCTCACACCCGAAGAGACGGAGGACGTCGGCCGCGCGCTGATGCGCCTGGAGGACACGATCCGCGACATCGGCGCCCGCTTCGGCCTTGCCCCCGAAGACCTCAATCTCGACCTCGGTCCGCTCGGTCGCCTGCTCTGATCCGAGCCAAAGGAGCCCGCCCGTGGCCATGAAGACGCTCAAGGACAAGTACTGCATCGTCGGTGTCGGCGAGACGGAGTACTCGCGAGGCTCCGGCCGGACGACGCGCGCGATGGCCGTCGAGGCCATGCGCAAGGCGATCCTCGACGCCGGCCTGCGCGCCTCCGACGTGGATGGGGTGCTCGACTATCAGGGCGGCGACTCGACGTTCGCCAATCACGTCGCGCCCGATCTCGGCATTCGCCTCAACTTCTATATGGACGTCATGGGCGGCGGCTCATCCACCGAGGCGCTCATCGGTCTCGCCATGGGCGCCATCGAAGCCGGCATGTGCAACACGGTGGCGATCTACCGCTCGATGAACGGCTACTCCGAGTTCCGCATCGGCGGCACAGGCGCGCGCGCGGCGCAGCCGGTGCGCGGGATGGATCTGGCCCAAGTGCCGTTCGGCATGCGCAGCGCCGGCCAGACCTTCGCCTTCACGTTCATGCGGCACATGTACGAGTACGGGACGACGTCCGAGCAGGTCGCCCACGTCAAGGTCGCGCACAGCAAGCACGCGTCGAACAACCCCAAGGCCATCCAGAAGGAGCGCGTGACGGTCCAGGACGTCGTCGGCTCGCGCTGGATCTGCAAACCGCTGCACCTGCTCGACTGTTGTCTCGAGACCGACAACGCGACGTGCGTCATCGTGACGTCGGCCGAGCGCGCGCGCGATCTCAAGGCCCGGCCCGTGCACATCATGGGCGTGGCCGGACGCGTGTCCAAGCCGCGCGTGGACTATCACTGGGTGCACGGGCCGATCTCCCGCGTGGCCGGGTATTACGCGAAGGACATCGTGTTCGGCCAGGCCGGCATCGGCCCCGAGGACGTGGATGTCACCGGCTCCTACGACGCGTTCACGTTCACGACGATGCTGCAGCTCGAGGAATACGGCTTCTGCAAGAAGGGCGAGGGCGGCGCTTACGTGTCGAGCGGGATCATCGAGCTCGGCGGCAAGCGCCCGAACAACACGTCCGGCGGCCATCTGTGCGAGGGCTACACGCACGGCATGTCGATGGTGATCGAGAACGTCCGCCAGCTGCGCGGCACCGTGGACGACACGTGCCCGGGCGCCGCCGATGGCAAGCACAGCTACGACTATTCGGTGGGCAAGTGCCGTCAGGTGCGCGACCCCGAGATCACGATGAATCTCGGCTGGGCGATGCCGGCCACGGGCTCGGCCCTGATCATGAGGAGGTAGCGATGCCCCAGCCCGTCACCTACCGCGGCATGTCGCTGATCGTTCCCGACAACGACACGGAGTGGAAGGAGTATTACGCGCACGCCCGCCAGCATCGGCTGATGCTTCGCGCATGCAAGGCGTGCGGCCTGATGCGCTATCCCGCGATGCACGCGTGTCCCTGGTGCATGGACCTCGGCTGGACGTGGAAGGAAGTCAGCGGGCGCGGAACGATCTATTCGTACGAGACGGTCGTGCACGCGATCCAGCCCGGCTTCAAGGACGCGACGCCGTATGCGGTCGTGCTCGTGGAGCTCGACGAGCAGCGCGGGAAGCCGACCGCGGACGAGGCGCTGCGCATCATCGCCAACCTCGTGAAGCCGGATGCCGTCACGTTCGAGGACACCAAGGAGGTCGCCATCGGCCGCCGCGTGCGCGTCGTCTTCCAGGATGTTGGCGAGTCGATGGCGCTGCCGCAGTTCACGCTCACCGACGAGCCGCCGCAAGGGCGCGTCTGGCGGCTGCCGGAGTAGCGAGTTCAAAAATATTCGAAGGTGCCCGTCCCGCGCGCCATGCGAACGCGCAGATCGGCCATGAACACCAGATAGGGATGCGCGCCGCGCGAGACCAGCGCGTCGCGATCGGCCGCCAGCAGCGCGGCCTGCGTCTCCGCATCGAGCCCGTGCTCGGCCATGGCAGCCTTGGCATCGGCAAGGAACCGGGCGCGGAAGGCGTCGTCGGACTTCAGCGCGTACAGACACCGGTTGAGCGGATAAGCCGCGGCGGGCGGAAAGCGATAGTGCGCCTCGCTCATCGCGCGAGCGTCCATTCGACCACAGCGTTGCCGTGGTGCCACGAGGGCTCGTAGCAGTAGATCTCGGCCTTCACGCGTCCGACCGCGCCCAGCACGGTGATCCAGGTGCGGAGCTCGACGTTGCCTGCCTTGTCCAGCTCCTCGCCGGTGACCGCCGCCAGCTGCTCGCCGCGCCCGTCCCGCAGCGCGTCGAGCACGCCCCGGTCCCAGTCGTAATCCGGCGACGCGTAGCGATCCGTCCCCGGGTAGTGCGACATGCCACCCGACGCCATCAGCACGACCCGCTCCGGCCGTGCGCCGAGGATCTCGCCGAGCGCCTTACCCCACGCGTAACAGCGCCGCGGCGTCGGCTGCGGCGGCAAGTAGACGTTGACGTGGAGCGGCACGATGGGCACGGCGGGCGCCGGCATCGTGAAGTGCAGCGGCACGAAGAACGCGTAGTCGAGCGGCGCGTGCTGCGTGTAGAGCAGGTCGAAGCCACGCTCGATGCCCTGCTCGACGACGGCGCGCGCGAGCGCCTCGTGAATGGGGAAGCGGTACTGGTACGGGCCGAACGCGCCCGCCGCCTCCTTGCCCGCGTACACGGCCAGCGCCGGCACGCTGTCGAGGAAGAACGCTTCGACGTGATCGCCGGCGACGATCGCGATCGCATCGGGCTGCAGCATGGCCAACCGCCGCTGGACCCGCTTGAACGCGGAGTGCACGCGCAGCACCAGCTCGCGGTCCTCGGTCTCGGGCCGCGCGATCAGCTGCGGTGTATGGGCACACGCGAACGCGCCGACGAGCATCAGCCGCTCAGCCGGTCACCCGCGCGAGCACCTCGTCGAACACCTTGTCGGCCAGCGCGCGCACCTCGTCGCGCGTCAGCGGCTGGATGGGATGCTGCACCATCACCGTGCGATAGCTCGTCGCCCCGAGCGCCTCCGCCTGCGCTTTCGCGGCGCGGGCGAACTCCGTGGAAATGATCGTCGCCGTCGGAATACCGTGGTCCTCGAAGAACACGCCGTCGTGCACACTGCACGTTGTGCAGGACCCTCAGTCGGCGAGCGCTTCGATCAGCACGTCGCTGCCGCGAACGATCTCGTCGCGCAGCGGATCCGGCGCGGGCCGCGCGAACGTCGGCTTCTTCTTGCGCACGATCGCCTTCGGCGAGGTCCGCTCGCGCAGCAGCTCCTCGAGACGGTCGAGCAGATGGTCGCCCTTCGCCTTCGAGATATCGAGCAGCGTGATGACTTTCCCGTCGAGGCTCGACGGGCGCGGCGCCGTCTTGCGCGGGACGGCGACGGAATCGGTCGGGTCGAGATACTCCGTCATTGAATCCTCCTCATGACGAGATTGCTGCCCTTCGAGAACGTCCAGCCGGGCACCACCGCCGAGAATCGTCCGGCGGTGCCGCCCGCCACGACGATCTTGATGTGCTCCGGCGCGCGGAACTTCGGGATCAACGTCGCGTCGTGCTCGGGGTCGGCGAACTTTCGGAGCACGTGCTCCGGCAGCCCGTCGCCGCCGTTCTTGCCGGGCACGAGCTCGTGGACCGGACGTTGCAGCCGCTCGAAGAGAAACCGGCGGACGTCGGCCTTCGACCAGCCGTCGCCGGCGATGATGGCGGCGTGCTCCGGCGAGAACACGAGCAGGGTGTCGCCCCAATGGGTCATCTTGTGGTGCTCGATGACCGCCATGCTGGCGGCGATGGTCGCGAGCACGTCCGCTGCTCCGCGGCTGCGCTGGTCGTACACCGTGATCGGCGCGTCGGCGGCGAGCACCGCCACCGTGTCGTCCGTCGAAGCGAACCCATGCTCGACGGCGAGCGAGTCCCATGGGTTCATCTCTTCGTGCTCGCCGATGCAGTAGGTGTAGCGGCCGGGATGCGCGAACGTCGACATACTGACGACGCCCGGGCGCGCGCCGCCGAGGTTGACGCAGACGAGCCGCAGCGCGCGACCGATCGTCGCGTTGGCGCGCCAGCCGGGGCCGAAGACGCCCGCGCCGCAGTTGATGTCGAGCGTCTTGCGAACGGGCCCGTTGATCACGATGAGCGGCGCCGGCGCGTTCGTCGTGCACGACACGCCGTGCAGATCGAACGCCTCGTCGCACACGGCATCGACGGCCGCGATGACGACAGGGAGATATTCCGGCCGGCAGCCGGCCATGACGGCATTGACGGCGATCTTTTCGACGGTCCCGCGGCCGTAATTCGGCGGCACCAGCGCGATCAGCTCGTCGCCCGCGCGGCCGCTCGCGGCGACGGCGCGCTCGACGAGCTCGCGCGTGGGCGGCACCACGGGCAGGCCGTCGGTCACGCCGCGCGCGTAGAGATCTTCGATGGCGCCGTCCGTCATACCGGCGAGGCTATCACGGGCTCGGTATGCTGGACCGGTGATCGCCCGCCGGCTCGCCGCGCTTCTCATCATGCTCGTGCTGACGTCCGTGGCCTCAGCGATCGAGCCGCCGAAGGGCGACCTCGGCTCCGACCATCCGCTGACCGGCCGCATGTGGGATGTTGCGCAAGGCAGCTTCGTGACGATGGACGCGTTGGCGGCCGTCGTGGGCGCCGCGCGCTTCGCGCTGCTCGGCGAGCGCCACGATCACCCTGAGCATCACCAGTTCCAGGCGTTGCTGCTGCGCCGGATGCTCGATGCTGGCCGCCAGCCGGCCGTGGCGTTCGAGATG
>Ga0114129_10000076_pt1 | contig 90985 bp, 78 predicted proteins | sample RhiMetdeltSRZDD1_FD_80071 | JGI IMG/M metagenome (GOLD analysis project Ga0114129, IMG submission 80071) | Populus rhizosphere microbial communities from Tennessee, USA - Rhizosphere MetaG P. deltoides SRZDD1 (version 2) (version 2) | ecosystem: Host-associated > Plants > Roots > Rhizosphere >... | reverse complement strand
GCCTCCCGACTTGATGAACTCGGCATCGATGTGGCTGAAACGTCCGAGGATGTTGCGATAGTTTGTCCAAGCCATCGTTGATCTCTAACTTAACGGACTCGATGTCTCCAAGCGCCAGGCGCCCGACCCGCGAACCAGCATTATCGACGCGCTGGACGTCTCGAATCCTCCCGTTCACATCCAGTCTGTGAGTGTGCCGGCGCTCGTTTCACCATGACGGAAACCGCGTAAAACTGCGCGAGTGAGGTCTCAATCATGGCGTCGGTCATGAACGCAGGGACGATCAGTCGTCTCGCATCACTTAAGCGTCGTATGTTGTACGCAATCCAAGAGCCTTCGAGGAGAAAGCCGCGGATCGGTATCCGCTCCGCAGCGGCCCTGCTCACCGCGATCGGGATCCTTCCCGCGCACCTGCCAGCGGAACAAGCCGGCCGGATCCTCGACTGTGAGTCAACGTTCCCTCCCCAACTGACTGCTGCCGTACTCGAAAAGACGTTCGGGGCGCAACACCTGGGGGCAGGCGAGATTCACACGGGTGAAGGCCAGTTTCACGAGGTGACCGTCCTTTTCCCCGAGTCCGCCGAGGACCGCGTGGAGATCGTCTGGAAAGACACGGTGCAGAAGCACTCCCCGGCGCAGGTCTGGATCCGTGGCGAACGGAGCCGCTGGAAGACGCGAACAGGGCTGACGGTCGGGATGGATCTCCGGTCCGTCGAGGCGCTCAACCGCCGACCGTTTCTGTTGACGGGCTTCAGTTACGACTACGCTGGAACAGAAACCTCCTGGCGGAACGGGAAACTCGCTGCATCGAAGTCGAGCCCGTGCAATGTGCGAGCGGTGTTTGCGGAGCCACGTGTAGAGACAGCGTTCTCGCGCCAGGTACTCGGTGGTGGCGAATTCTCCTCGGGTCACCCGGCAATGCAGGCTCTCAACCCACGGATAGAACGGCTGTGGCTCGCGTATCCCTGATCGACTCGAGCCCAGGCGATTCGCCAGAACGTCGTTGAATCCGACCCGGTCTTTACGCGCGCTCCGTCGCTCCCAATCCACGGAGATGGCCGAAAAGCACCAGCGATACAGCCTCTCGAAGATCCTGGGGCGTGAACGGTTTCTCCAGAAACGCCTCCGTCTCTTTGAGCAGGGTCGTTTGCGCAAACAGACGGTCGCTGTAGCCCGTGATATACAGCACTTTCGCCGACGGATGGTAACGGCGGATCACGGCAGCCAGCTCCTGCCCATTCATGAGCGGCATCGCGAAGTCCACCAAGTACAGGTCAAAGAGACGGCTGCCCAGCCTCCCAAGCGCCTCCGCCCCGTCGGATGCCGTTTCGACGACATAGCCGTCTGCGGTGAGGACGCGGGCGATGACATCCCGGATGGCCTGTGTGTCGTCCGTCACCAGAACGGCGGGGACGGGTCCAAGCCAATGGGTCATGTCCGCTCGCTCCGAGATTCCCGTAGGCACTTCGCAACGGTCACGACCACCCGCTCCGGAGCCACTGGCTTCCGGAGCACACAGTCTGGACGGACACCTGGCATCGGATTCTCGGACCCTGTGACAACGACGATCGGGATGTGACTGGTCGAGGGATGGGCGGCGATCTCCTCGCTGACGACCAAGCCGTCGAACCCGGGCAGACCGAGATCGAGGACGACGACATCGACGCGCGATTGACCGCTGACATCAATGCCTTTCGGCTGCCGCTGTAGCGAACGGCTGGAGTCTCCGGAGGCGCTCGCCCGCAGGCGACAGCGCCGCCGCGACGACTGAGGCTGCGACGCATCATGACGGTCGGCGTGGCCGGCGATTCTCTGGCCTCTGTCCTCTGTCGAATCCATTGGCCTTTAGGCAGCCGGATCGCCCACGCGCGGATTCGAGACCGCGTCGAGACAAACGTTCGATTGTCTCAACCTCCCGCGGCCTCTTCCTCAGGGCGCAAATCCGCGGCGAAAGTCGGGCCCTCATCGGAGGGGTTTGTCTCAGCCGAGAGCCCACTGCCGGACGACCCTTCCGCAGTGATCGACCCAGGGCGGGCGATGAGGACTTGAGAGGAGAGACGTCAGAGAATCAGCGCCGCAAGCGCCACATTGACGGCGGCTGCCGCGCCGCGGCGCAGCCACCAGAGGCGTGGCTTTGGCGGCACGCAGACGAGCGGCTCGTCCTGCAGCCGCCCAGCCGACGTGACCGGCACCCCCAGCGGAGGGTGCGCCTCGCCATCGAGTATGGCGCGAATGCCGTGCGCGAGGTGCGTGCGTCCGTAGTGCATCAGCATCGCCCGCGGCGACAGCGCCGGTGAGACCGCGAAGCCCGAAAGCAGCTCCTGCCCTGGTATCACGGGCCGCTCGAGCGCCAGGAACGGCTCTGCGAATCCGGCGACGTTGAGCGATATGAAATACGTCGTCGCTTCGAAGATGCCGCGTCCCCATGGTGGAAGGCGCGACGCGAGTGAGGCCCGCAGCGAGCCGATGCCTGGGAACACCGGACCCGAGACGGACCACCACCGCCGCTTCCGTTCACGCAGCGGAATCGTCAGATCGGCGGTCACACCATCGTCTCGGCGCACGACCCTGATATCGGCCAGCGTGAGCGGCTCGAAGACGCCGATGTCATTGATTCGCGCGAGGCTGCGACGCAGCTGTCCGACGTCGAGCTGGTCCCGCTCGTAGATCGTCATGGCGCGGCGGAGCGTGGAGTCGTTGATTCCGACGTGGCCGGCGAAGTTGATGCGCCCGACCGCATGAGCCACTCCCATCCAGATGCGCGCGGTCACGTCCACCGGCCCGCCGGTGTCGGCAAACTCCACTTCGGCAGTGAAATCGAGGCGGCCGTGCGCCTCGGCGTTCCGCCGCGCGTCGAGCAGGCACGCGCACAGGGCGTCCACCGCCGAGGGGCCGGTAAAGCGCACCTCGCGCAGACGACCTGCCGGCTGCCCGGCGGCCGCAGCCGGAGCGATGAGCGCCAGGCTTAGCGCGAACGTCGCGGATTTCATGTGCCTTTCGGTTCGACGTTCCAGGTGAGAGTTCGGCCGTTCCTGTGGAGTGCAATGGAATCCGGCGCTCTTCTCGGTCACCACTGCGACCGTCTCAGGAGTTGGTCGTCCCGAATCGGCCCGGAATGCGGATCGCGGCCGGCAGATTCTCTCCACCGCAGCCAGGACAGACCGTTGTCGGTTTGCCGCCGGTCACTCTTTCCGAACTCTCCTGACCGTAACGCCCTGGTCTTTTCCGGAAAACCAAACCGTAACACGTGACAAACCCAATAGATTCGGCCCTCATCTCTCTCTTTTTTCATTTTTAGAGAGAGAGGTGTAACGGTTTGAGTTTGGAGGGTTTCGCTGTGTCTTTATTGGCGTTGTTACGCTTCGATAGGCGGAAACAGAAAAGGATGCATGCACTCGATGACCCAGTAAGATCGAGGATGGCCTCGGCAGCCGTGCCAAGCTGGTGCCAAGGTGTGACACACGGCCGCCACACACGATGGGCGACCGTCGCAAATTGTTAGGGAATTTGGTCGGGATGGCGGGATTCGAACCCACGACCCCCTGACCCCCAGTCAGGTGCGCTACCAGGCTGCGCTACATCCCGTACGATTCAATTCTTCTTGCGCTTCGCCTTGCGGGCAGGCTCGACCTTCAGCTCGAACGCTTCCGGCGCCGTCGGGGGCGTCGAGGCCGGTGCCTTGGCCAGCAACATCGACAGCTCCCGGAGCCCGCGTTTCACGTGAAGGATTCGATCGCGCGCGTCGGCGCCGAGCAGTTCCGCGACCTCGTTCAATGCCGCGCTGTCGGTGGCCGCTTCCGGATGCTCCTCGCTCAGCTTCCGTCGTGCGCCTGCGAGCGTCAGCCCTTCCACATACAACAGGTGCTTCAGCCGCAGCACGCGTTCCACGTCCGCGCGGCGATAGACACGCGGACCGCCCGCCGTCTTCGCGACGCCGAGATCCGGGAACTCCGCCTCCCAGGATCGGAGGACGTAGGGCTGGACCTTGGCAATCTCGCAGACCTCGGGTTGCCGGAACAGCGAGCGGTTGGGAATCTCCACCGGGTCCACTGTGGGCATCAAGCGCCCGCAAAGTATAGCAGACAAACCCGATCAGCCGGTGAGTGCCTGGCGACGGTCGTCGTCGAGCACCTCTCGCACTCTGGTCGCGAGGGCCTTCGGTGTGAACGGCTTCTGCAGGTGGGCCACGCCCTCCTGGCGCGTCCCCTTCGCCAGCACGCTCTGTCCGGTATACCCGGAGAGGAACAGCACGGCCAGATCGGGCAGGAGCGCGGCGAGCCGGGAATACACCTGCGGTCCCGACTCGGGGTCCATCACCACGTCGGTGATGAGCAGCGAGATCTTCCGTGGCTGGCGGCGGCAGATGTCGATCGCGGCATTGCCGTTCGGCGCGGTGAGCACGTCGTAGCCGAGCCCGAGCAGCACGCGCTCGACCAGATCCCGCTCCCGGTCATTGTCCTCGACGAGCAGGATTGTCTCGCTGCCCCCCGGCAGATCACCCTTGGCGGTTGCTGGCGACACCGCTCCCTGGCGGGCTCTCGGCAGCGAGATCGTGAACACCGTGCCCTTGCCCAGTTCGGTCTGGACCTGGATGTCGCCTCGCGACTGCTTGATGATCCCGTAAGCCGTGGAGAGCCCGAGACCCGTGCCTTTCCCGACTTCCTTCGTGGTGAAGAACGGCTCGAAGATTCGGTTCACCAGCTCGGGAGGAATGCCCGTGCCGTTGTCGGTGACGATCACGAACACCGTCGACTCGTTGCCGGCGGTCCTGACGATCAACCGGCCTCCAACCGGCATCGCGTCGCGGGCGTTGACGGCGAGGTTCAGCAGCACCTGCTCGAGCTGCGATCGATCCCCGAACACCTGGAGAGGCAGATTGGCGAGCTCGGTCACCAGCTCGATACCGTCGCCAATGAGCCGCCGAACGAGAACCGAGACGTCCCGGACGATCGCGTTGACGTCGAGCACTTCCGGCCGGAACACCTGCTTCCTGCTGAACGCCAGCAGCTGGCGCGTCAGCAGGCTGGCCCGATGAGCGGCGCGTTTGATTTCACCGAGATCTTCCGCGCGAAGATCGGCAGCGTCGAGCGTGGCTGCCACCAGTTCGGCGTAACCCGCAATAACGGTGAGCAGGTTGTTGAAGTCATGCGCGACGCCTCCGGCCAGCCGCCCGACGGCATCCATCCGGGTCGCTTCCGCCAGCTGCTGCTGCGAGACCTCCGCGCGCTTCTGATTCGTGAGGTCCACGGCCAGCCCGACCAACCGGGCGCTGCCGTCCGCGGACTTGCACACGCTGACGATGTCGCGCAGCCACACGATGCGACCGTCGGCGGCAATCATGCGGTATTCGAGCTCGTGATCCTCCCCCCGATCCGACGCCCTCCGATAGAGCGACGCGCATCGCTCGGCGTCGTCCGGATGGGTGTGGCGGACCCAGAAGTCCGGCTCCTCGAGCCAGGTCCGGGTCGGGTATCCAAGAATCCGCTCGGCCTCTTCGCTCACGAACAGGAACTGCAACGTTTCAGGCTCGGCTTCCCAGACGATTCCACCGAGCGCATTGATCAGCGACAGCAGTTTTTCTGCCGGGAGCATCGGCATAGGCTACAGCAAACGGCCGTTCAACAGGGATCAGCGGCCGCGCGGACCCAACCGGCGACGGTCGCCGGGAGTTAGAATCCCGGTCCGGGGCTCTGGGGTCAGATCTCGAATTCCTGCCGGGTCTTGTTGAAATACAAGATCTGACCCCGAGAGGAGCGAACGACGTGACGCCGCAGGACGAAGAAACACGCATCGCCGACGTTGAAACCCGGTTGGGCGGCTCGGACCCTTCGAGCGGAAAGTCCGCCAGCCATGTCTCGTCCTCTTCGGGATGGCTGTCGACGTCCGACGCGATCGATCACGGGCGGTTTCCACCAGGCACGGTGCTCGGCGGGCGGTACCGGATCGTTGGACGCCTGGGGCGCGGCGGCATGGGCGAGGTCTACCGCGCGGACGACCTGAAGCTCGCGCAGCCGGTTGCGCTCAAGTTCCTTCCCCCCGAACTGGATCGCGACCCTTCCCGCCTGATGCAGCTCCACAACGAGGTGCGGATGGCGCGTCAGGTCTCGCACCCGAACGTCTGCCGCGTGTACGACATCGACGAGGTCGACGGGCACACATTCCTCTCGATGGAGTACGTAGACGGCGAGGAGCTCGCATCGCTCCTCCGGCGGATCGGGCGTTTCTCCATCGAGCGCTCGCTCGAGCTCGCCCGCGAGATCTGCGCGGGACTTGGCGCCGCGCACGAGCGCGGCGTTGTCCATCGCGACCTGAAGCCTGCGAACGTGATGATCGACGGCACGGGCCGCGTGCGAATCACGGACTTCGGTCTGGCCGGCGTCGCCGGGGAATCGCTCCGGGCGGGCACTCCCGCCTACATGGCGCCGGAACAACTCGCGGGCGCAGAGGTCACGGCCAGGAGCGACATCTATGCGCTCGGGCTGGTCCTCTACGAGCTGTTCACCGGCCAGCGTGCCATCGAAGCCAGAAACGTCGCCGAGCTGCTGCGCAAGCGCGAGGCTGGTATCGTCCCACCCTCGCAGCTGGTTCGAGAACTGGATCCCGCGATCGATCGCGCCATCTTCCGCTGTCTCGAGCACGACCCGCGGGATCGGCCGGCGTCGGCGCTTGCCGTGTCGGCTGCCTTGCCTGGCGGCGATCCGCTGGCAGCGGCGCTGGCAGCCGGCGAGACACCCTCACCCGAGATGGTGGCAGCGGCGGGTGAAACCAGCGCTCTTGCGCCGCGAACGGCGATTCTCGGGCTGGTGATCACGCTGCTGTTCCTGGCCGCGGACGCCGCGCTGACGGAGTCTGCGCTCATCACCAGCCGGCTGCCGCTCGACAAGTCTCCGGACGTCCTCGAAGACCGCGCGCGTGAAGTGGCGCGCTCGCTCGGGTACACCGAGCATCCTGTCGACACTGCGAATGGATTCGAGGCCGCGCGCGACTACCTCCGGTATGCCGTCGAGAAAGGCGAAGGAGGAGCCGTTCGTGACCGGCTCCGGACCGGGCGCCCGCCCGGGGTGCTCTTCTGGTATCGCAGCAGCCCGCGGCAGATGGTGCCAACGGGTGGCAACGCGAACGTGACGACCACGGATCCGCCTTTCACGGTCACCAACATGCGGACGATCGTCCTCGACAGCGAGGGGCGGCTCGTCGAGTTTCATGCCGTGCCGCCCCAACTCGAGGAATCGACTGGAACGCCACCGCCGGCAGCGCCGGCGCCGAACTGGGCCACCGCTTTCGAGCTGGCCGGTCTCAATCAATCGGACTTTCAACCGGCGACGCCGCAATGGACACCGCGCAGCTATGCCGATCAGCGGGCAGCGTGGGAAGGGCCGATGCCAGGCTGGCCCGAGCAGAAGCTCCGGCTCGAGGGAGCCGCGTACCGTGGACGAATCGTCTCGTTCCAGTCCGTCAATCCCTGGACCCAGCCCAGCCAGATGCGCGAAACGCCGCGCTCACGCGCGCAGCGCTGGAGTCAGGGCGTGGTCGCCGTGATGGTGATCTTCGTTCTGGCTGTAGCCGCTGGCGTGGCCCGGCACAACCTGCGCAAGGGCCGTGGCGACCGGCGTGGCGCGTCCACGATTTCAGCCACCGTCTTGTTCGCGATGTTCGGCTACTGGGTGGTTCGCGCGGTTCACTTCTCGAATCCCGACGTCGAGCTCGATCGCCTGTTCGACGCCCTTGGATTCGCGCTGTTCTGCGCCGGCGCGCTGTGGGTGCTCTATCTCGCCCTCGAACCCTACGTCCGGAAGTTCTGGCCGACGACGGTCATCTCCTGGAGCCGGCTCCTGGCGGGCGGTGTCGTCGATCCCCAGGTCGGACGCGATGTGCTGATCGGTGTGTTCGTGGCCGTTTCAGTCGTGCTTTTGTCTCGCATCGACTACCACATCCGCCCACTGCTCGGGTACCCGGCGCTGCCGCCGCTCGGATCGAACCTGGACATGCTCTCGGGACTGCGCCCGCTCCTGGCGCTCTTCGGTGTGGTCGTATTCAACTCGATGTTCAACTCGCTCTGGATCATCTTTGCGCTCGTGGCGGTCAACCTGCTCGTACGGCGGGTCTGGATCACGGCGGTGGTGATGGTCGGATTCCTGATGCTGACCGGCATTGGGAGCAACGACTTTACACCGCCGATCTGGCTCAGCGTCCTGACGTCGCTGATAATTCTGAGCTCGATCGTTTACGTGATGCTTCGCTTCGGGCTGCTCACGACACTGACGTTCTTCGCCGTGAACATCCTGCTGCAGAGCGGGGTGTTCACGCTCGATCCCTCGCGGTGGTTCTTCCCGGCCTCCACGACCCTGCTGCTGATCGTGGCGGCGCTGGCTTTCTACGGTTTCTACGCGTCGCGCGGCGGGGAGCCGCTGCTGGGGAAGCGGATCTTGGACTAACGCCCGTCCATTGCCAAGATTGCCAAGATTGCCAAGATTGCCAACATTGCCAAGATTGAAAAGCCCTGGCCACGTGTGAGCGCCATGACTACCCCGTCCGGCTCTTAATGTTGGCAATGTTGGCAATGAGTAGAGGGTCCCCCTACCGCTCTCGCCGCCTCACGTGAATCCTGATCGGCGTGCCAATCAATCCAAACGACTCCCTCAACCGATTCACCAGAAATCGCTGATAAGAGAAATGGAATTCCGTCGCGACGTTGGTGAAGAACACGAACGTCGGTGGGGCGACGCCGGTCTGCGCGGCGTACAGGATCCGCACCTCTCGACGCCCCGGGCTGGCGGGGGGATGAACCGCCGTAACCGCAGCGACGAACCGGTTCAGTTCCGACGTCGGAATCCGGCGCATCCGGGCTTCCGCGATCTTGTCTATCGTTTCCAGTACCTTGCCGGTGCGCTCTCCTGTGGCCGCCGAGATGTGGAGCACCGGCGCATAGTCGAGGAACTTCAATCCCTGCCGCAGCTTGTCGTCGAACTCCTTCGAGAATTCCGTTCCCCTTCCCTTCATCAGATCCCACTTGTTTGCGGCCACAACGATGCCGCAGCCCGCTTTCTCCGCCTCGCCGGCGATCGTGGCATCCTGATCGGTGCCCCCCTCGACCGAGTCGATGACGAGGACTGCGACGTCCGCCTTCTCGATGGCCCGTCGCGCGACCACGACTGACACGGCCTCGACCTGCCCTGAGCGCGCCACACGACCCGGGCGACGTATGCCGGCCGTATCGACAATCCTGAACTTCCGCTTGTGCCACTTCAGCACCGCATCGACGCTATCCCTGGTCGTCCCCGGCATCTCGCTCACGATGGAGCGCTCTTCGCGCAACAACTTGTTGAGCAAAGACGACTTACCTACATTCGGCCGCCCGACGATCGCTACCGCGGTCTCCTGCTGCTCATCTGCAGTTGCCCCGTCGCGGTGGGCGGGCATGCGGGCAGTGATCTCGTCGAGGAGATCACCGACGCCGTCGCCATGTTCGGCGGCGACCTCGACGACCGTTTCGAATCCCAGTTTGTAGAATTCGAGCGCCCGCCCCCGGGCGCGCCGATCGTCGGTCTTGTTGACCGCGACCACCACCGGAGCGGACGCCGTCCGCAGCGCGGCCGAGATCTCTTCGTCGCCCGACACGAGCCCTTCGCGCCCATCCACCACGAAAACAAGGACATCGGCCTCTTTCAAAGCACGCCGGCCGTGCTGGATGACGAGCTCGTGCAGCGGATCCTCGCTCGCTCCGAACATGCCGCCGGTGTCTACCAGCCTGAACGGCGTTCCCTGCCACTCGGCGGGAAGAGAGTTCACATCCCGTGTCGTCCCCGCGACCGCCGTGACGATCGCCCGGCGCGTGTTGGTGATGCGGTTGAAGAGCGTCGATTTGCCAACGTTGGGGCGGCCGACCAGCACGACCGTGGGCGCCCCCGAGGCGCGTTTCGAGGCCATGTCGAAAGTCTACTTAGGACCGGAATTGACAGCGTAAGTGTTTCTATCTATAGTATTTAGTAATTTCGAGGAGCGCCTAAGCATGATCAAAGTTGACATCGTCAACGAGGTGTCCAAGGTGGCGGATATCACCAAGGTGAAAGCCGAGGTGGCCGTGGATGCCGTGTTCGATGCGATGCGTCTGTCGATGCAGCGCGGCGAACGGATCGAGCTGCGTGGCTTTGGCGTGTTCCAGGTGAAACCCCGCAAGCGTGGAATCGGCCGTAACCCACGGACCGGCAAGGAAGTTCGCATTCCTCCCGGCCGGACGATCCGCTTCAAACCGGGAAAGGACCTTCAGAATATCGGAGGATGATTCCGCCGGCGGACCTTGTCGAACGAACTCTCGTATACCGCTCCGCTTCTTCCCGCTGCTGAAACGGACACACCGGTCGGCCCCATCTGGCGTGTGCCTGAGCCGCCGCGGCGGTTCCAGCACGTCGTCTGGAAGCACGTTCTTCTTTTTCTCCTGACACTTGCGACGACCACGCTGGTCGGCAGAGGCCATTATGCGGCCTTCCTGTCGGAGTTCGGCAGCGTGCCCGTCGCGCCGGGCTTGGGACTGCTCTTGAAGGGGTTGTGGTACAGCCTGACGATTCTCGGCATCCTCGGCGCGCACGAGATGGGCCACTATCTCGCGTGCCGGTGGTATCGGGTCGATGCGACGCTGCCGTACTTCCTGCCGCTGCCGCCCCCGTTTTTCACCGGGACGCTCGGGGCCGTGATTCGCATCCGGGAGGCGTTTCCAACCAAGGCGATCCTGTTCGACATCGGCGTGGCCGGGCCAATCGCCGGATTCCTCGCGCTGGTGCCGGCACTGTTCCTGGGCTTGAGCCTGTCGACAATCGTGCGCGCTCCGGCTGAGAGTCCCGACTTGATTTATCTCGGGGAACCGCTGCTCTTCCAGTGGGCGACACACCTCGTGTTCGGGACCGTCGCCGACGGGTACACGCTGAACATGCACCCGATCGTTTTTGCCAGCTGGTTCGGGATGCTTGCCACGGCGCTCAACCTCCTCCCGTTCGGACAGCTGGACGGCGGTCACATCACCTATGCGACGCTCGGCCGGTGGTCGACGCCGATCTCGATCGCCACGGTCACGACCGCGGTGATGATGACGTTTTTTGCCTCCAGCTGGCTGGTCATGACGGTGATGATGGTCGTGATGCTGGTGCTGTTCGGACCGCGGCATCCGAAGGTGATCTACGAGACCGAGCCGATCGGCCGGACGCGCCAGGTCATCGCAGTGTTCGCGCTGATCATCCTGATTCTCTGCTTCACGCCCGTTCCGCTCCGCTTTACGACGAATTAGCACGCGCTCCGCGGCCCGCAGTCCGCGGCCCGTTGTTCTTTCGGATCGCATCCGGACCGCGGGCTGCGGACCGCGGACTGCGAGAACGCCTACAACACACTCATCGGATCCACGTCGATCGTCATTCGGCGCTTGATCTCCGGGCGCGTTTCGAGTGCCGCGAGAAGCGCCTTTCGCATGACCCCGCGCTGCGGGCCCTTCATGAAGAACTGCGCGCGGTGTTCGCCTTTCAGGCGGCTCAGTGGTGCCGGCGCGGGACCCAGCACCCGGAACCGCTCGCCCCCGATCGTCATCGCCCGGACGATTTCCGCGGCGTCTGTCAGGGCGGCAGAGAGGGAACTGCCCTTCACGACCGCGTTGATGAGCGCGACCGCCGGCGGATAGCGCATCGAGCGCCGGAATTGGATCTCCTCCTCGTAGAACGCCCGATAGTCCTGCCGGCACGCATGCCTGATGGTGTAGTGCCCCGGGTGCACGGTCTGGACGATGGCCTCGCCCGCAATTTCACCGCGGCCGGCGCGGCCTGCTACCTGCGTCAGGAGCTGGAACGTGCGTTCCGCCGCCCTGAAATCGGCAAGCCCCAGACCGACATCCGCCGAGATGACACCGACGAGCGTGACCTGCGGGAAGTCGTGTCCCTTGGCGATCATCTGCGTGCCGACCAGCACGTCGATTTCGCCCCCCGCGAATCGTTTCAGCAGCGCGGTGATCGCGCCGCGTCGCCGGATCGTGTCCCGATCCACACGAGCGACGCGCGCATGGGGAAAGAGCGCAGACACTTCCGCCTCGACCCGCTCCGTACCGAAGCCGATGTGCTCGAGATACGCTCCGCCGCAGCGGCCGCACGTGGTTGGCAGCCGCATCGCGTAGTTGCAGTAGTGGCAACGGGCGCGCTTCGCGGCGCGATGCACCGTCAGGGTCACGCTGCAGTTCGGGCAGTCGAGTGTCTCGCCGCACTGCCGGCAGAACACGCTGGTGGCAAAGCCGCGGCGATTCAAGAGAACCATCGCCTGCTCGCCCCTGTCCAGCCGGGCCGAGATCGCGGCAGCCAGCGGACCGCTGACGATGACGTCAGGACCCGCCGCTGCGTACTCCACGCGCATGTCCACCACCTGGACGCTCGCCAGTGGTCGATCGAGGACGCGCTTTTCGAGGGTGATCAACGCGTACCGCCCGTTCTGGGCGTTGTGATAGCTCTCGAGCGAAGGAGTGGCGGAGCCCAGAACGACGACGGCGGCCGCGGTGCGGGCCCGCATGACCGCCACATCACGGCCGTTGTAGCGCGGGTTTTCCTCCTGCTTGTAGGAGCTGTCGTGCTCCTCATCCACGACGATCAGCCCGAGGTGCCGGACCGGCGCGAACACCGCCGAGCGGGTGCCGACAACGACATCCACGTCGCCACGGCGGATGCGATGCCACTGATCGTGCCGCTCGCCGTCCGAAAGGCCGCTGTGCTGGATCGCCACGCGATCGCCGAACAGGCCGCGGAACGAGGCGGAAACAGCCGGGGTCAGCGCGATCTCCGGCACCAGCAGCACAACCCCGCGTCCGGACGCGGCGACCTCCTGTGCGAGTCGAAGGTAAAGCTCGGTCTTGCCGCTGCCGGTGACCCCGTGCAGCAGCGCCGCCGCGAAACGCCCCGATCGTGTCATCGCCCTGAGCTGGTCGAGCGCCTGGGCCTGCTTGCTTGTCAGTTGTACAACCTCACGCCTCGCGCCCGTGGAAGCATGACCGAACGGGTCCCGATCGACCTGCCGCTTCGTAAACGACACCAGACCGGCGCCGGCAAGCCGCTTCAGCGTTGCGGCGCTCACGCCCCGCCGCGCCAGGCCCACGGTCTCAAGTCCCGCGGGCGACGATGCCAGCAGGGTCAGCGCCTCGCGCTGACGCTCGCCGGCGACGACACCGGCAAGCTGTTCCCCTGCGCTGATCTCGTGCCCCTGGGCGGTGAGATGAGCAACGCGGACAGTACGGAACGCAGACGGCCGGCTCGGGTCGAGTGCGCGGGGCGGCACCGCCGCGCCGATCACGTCACCGGCGCCGCAGGCGTAGTAGTCGGCCACCCACTGCGCCAGCGCGATGACGTCCTCCGGGACGAACGACTCGACGTCGAGCACGTCCGATATGTCTCTGGTGGCGACGCCTTCCGGAGGATGGTCGGCGGGACCGATAACGACACCCGCAACGGTGCGTTTGCCGAGGGGCACCAGGACACGGGCGCCGGCGGACGGCAGCGGCTTGCCTTCGGGCACGGCGTAGGTCAGCGCCTCGAGTTGAGGCACCGGCACTGCCACGCGAATGTGGCGCACAGGCTAATCCTGGGACGAGGACGGTGCCGGCAGTGAAGGCGGCTGACGACCGAGCACTCCCAGCGCCTTCTTCAGGTCCTCCCAGGCTTCACGTTTGTAGCCGGGGCTGCGCAGAAGGAACGAGGGGTGAAAGGTCGGGATGAGCTTGGCGCCGCGATACTCGTAGACCCGGCCGCGCATGCGTGAAATCGGATCCATGGTCTTGAGCAGCGCCCTGGCGGCGAACGCGCCGAGCGCGATGATCACCTTCGGCTGTACCGAGGCAATCTGCTTGAACAGGAACGGCTCACAGGATTCGACCTCGTCCGGCTGCGGGTCGCGGTTGCTGGGAGGACGGCACTTGAGCACGTTCGCGATGTAGACCTCATCGCGACGAAGACCCATCGCCTCGATCATCTTGGTCAGCAGCTGCCCCGCCCGTCCGACGAACGGAATGCCCTGGACATCTTCATCCGCACCCGGGGCCTCGCCGACGAACATGATGTCGGCCGACGGGTGGCCCACCCCGAACACGATCTGACGGCGTCCGAGCCCGTGAAGCTTGCAGCGAGTGCAGTCGCCCAGCTCGTCGCGGATGGCTGCCAGCGCCTCCGGGGTTCGAATCAATTGGATCGGTGCGACGTCGGCCATGTCCTCTGATTCAAGCGGGGATGGATCGGAGGTCTCCTCGGGAGGCGGTTCGTCGAGCGAACCAGCGGATGACGGCTCAGCAGACCTCCGTCGCCACCAGGGATCGCGACTGATGCCGGTGACGCCGAGCTCCTCGTAAAAACGGAGATGTTGGGCGAGCGCGCGAGGGTCCACGAGTCCGATTATGTCGTGAGCGGGGCGAGCCTGGCCTCTGCCCGATCGAGAATCAGCGCGGCCAGCGCGCTCTTCGGACCGAGCGGAAACGTCTCGACGCCGTCACGGCTGATGATCGAAGCAGAGTTGAGCTCCGAATCGAAGCCGGAACCCTCGACCGAGATGTCGTTGGCGACGATCAGATCGGCACTCTTGCGAACGAGCTTCTGGCGTCCGCGCTCGACCGGGTCTCCGCTCTCCGCGGCAAACCCGATGAGAACCGGCCTCGGGTTTCCCGCGCGGGCCTTGCCGAGCGAGGCGAGAATGTCAGGCGTCCGCACGAGCGCCAGTTCGAGCGGTGTGTCAGTTTTCTCGATTTTTCCCGGCGCGCGGCGCTCGGGCGTGTAGTCGGCGACGGCTGCGGCCATGACGACGATGTCCGCCTCCGGCGCGTGACGCTGCACCGCCGTGTGCATCTGCTCTGCGCTGCGCACGCGCACGAGCTCCACCCCCGCGGGAGGCACGAGAGACGAGGGTCCGGACACCAGGACGACGCGGGCTCCGCGGCGCACGGCCTCGGCCGCCACTGCATACCCCATCCGCCCGCTGGATCGATTCCCGATGTACCGCACGTCGTCCAGGTCTTCGTAGGTCGGACCGGCGGTCACGACCACGAGCCGGCCGAGAAGCGCGCCGTTCGGTTTGAGGATGCGATCGGCAGCCTCGACGATGTCGTCGGGCTCGGCAAGGCGGCCCTTCCCCACCCATCCACATGCGAGGTAACCGGCGCCCGGATCGACGAAGCGCACGCCGCGCGCACTGAGCGTCGCCAGGTTCGCCTGCACGGCCGGGTGCTCCAGCATGTTGGTGTTCATCGCGGGCGCCATGAGCACCGGCGCGCGGGTGGCGAGATACAACGCGCTCAGGAACTCGTCCGCGATGCCGCCGGCGAACTTGCCAATGATGTTGGCCGTCGCCGGAGCGACCAGGAGCAGGGAGATGTCCGTGGCCAGTGAAATGTGCTCGATGTCGGCATTGGCACCGGGAGACCACTGCGTCGTGATCACACGGCGCCTGGTAATGGCCTCGAACGTCACCTCACCGACGAAACGCCGGGCAGACCGTGTCATCACCGCGGCGACGTCGTGACCGCGTTTCTGCAGTCCGCGGGCGACCTCGACGGCCTTGTAGGCCCCGATGCCGCCGGAAACGCCGAGCGCGACCAATGCCACTTCGTCCCTCTGGTGAGACTACTCTGTCTTTTCGACCTTCCGAACGTGCCCCTGCTTGACTTCGAGCGTCGCCAGGCGCGCCATCTTTTCGGAGCCCTGGGTGCGCGGGGTGCAGCCCTTGAGCAGCTGACGCGCGCGCTCACCGGCGAGGACGACCAGCTCGAACTTGTTCTTGTTTTCTACGGTCTCAGCCATCTTGTTTCAGGTCCTGTCGAAAAGTACTGACGATCTGTTCCGCCTCGGCGCGGGCGGATCGGAGACGGGCTCGCTCGGCCAGCACGATTGCCCGGAGACGGTCGACACATGCGTCGAGCTCGTCGTTGACGACCACGTATTGGTATTCGGCGAACGCGGCGACCTCGGCACGCGCCGTTTCCAGGCGCCGCTGCATTGCGGTTTCGGTGTCCTTGCTTCGGCCCCGGAGCCGCTGCTCCAGGACGGCAAACGACGGGGGCATGACGAAGACCCCCACCGTGTCCGGGTAGCGCTGCCTGACCTGCCTCGCCCCCTGGACGTCGATCACCAGCACGAGGTCGCCGCCCCGCTGCAGGTCGCGTTCGGCGTCCGCGGCGCCCGTGCCATACAGGTTCCCGAACACCTCCGCCCATTCCAGGAAGGCGTCCGCCGCCATCATCTCTTCGAAACGTGCGCGGGACACAAAATTATAATCCACGCCGTCGATTTCCCCCGGGCGCGCCGGCCGCGAGGTGTACGAGCGGGACAGGGCCAGATCGGGCAAGACGGTCACGAGACGTTCCACCACCGTCGTCTTGCCGGTGCCGGAAGGGGCGGAAACGACGAACAGCAGGCCGCGGCGGAGCGGCCCCGCAGTCTCACTCGACATTCTGGACCTGCTCGCGCATCTTCTCGAGCTCCGCCTTCAGCGTCACGATGAGCTCGGAGACCACCGGCCCCTCGGCCTTGGATCCGGTCGTGTTCACTTCGCGATTCATTTCCTGCAGCAGGAAATCCAGTTTACGGCCACAGGGCTCGGCCGAATCCGAGAGGGCCCGCCAGTGCACGAGATGGCCGCGGAACCTGACCACTTCTTCAGTGATATCGGATCGTCCCACGTATCGCGCGATCTCCTGGGCCACCGTAGTTTCGTCGGCCAGCCCGTCCGCACGGAGCTCCCTGACGCGCTCGACGAGCCGCAACCGCAAGGTCTCGAGCCCCTGCTCCGCCGCCAGGGCCACGCGGTCGAACAGGTCCCCGAGCAACTGGCGCCGCGTGTCGAGCTCGGCCCGGAGGAAGCCTCCCTCGCGGATGCGCATCGCGTCGAGACTTTCGAGCGCTGCGGCCACCGCTTCTTCGACACGGCCATTGAGGGCGCCCGACTGTTCATCCCCGACCGGTGAATCGTCGGTGCGATCCTTGATTGCGAGCGCCTGCGGAAACCGCAGCAGATCTCCAGGAGTCATCGTTCCCTGGATGAACCCCTTCTCACGGGCGCGGTTCAGCGCAGCGTCCAGCGCCTGAAGAAACGTCTCGTTCAGCTCCACGTCGAGCGCGGGGGTGCGCCGTTGCTGAACCGAAACGGTGACCTCGACCCGGCCCCGGGCAATCTTCTGCTGCACGCGGGCGCGGAGGCGCGACTCCAGCGCGGCGAGCGAAGAAGGCAGCCGCAGCTGCAGGTCCAGGAACCGGTGATTGACCGATCGGATCGTCACCGCGATCGTCGCAGTCTCGTCATCCTCGGTGAGCGAAGCGAACCCGGTCATGCTCTTGATCATCGTGCCTCCTCCGGCGCAACGAAGGCTTGCCGCGCGTACAGCTTGGCGTAAACGGAATCCGGAGTGGCGAGCAGTTGGTCGTGGGTGCCGATCTCCGCGACCCGGCCGGTCTCGAGCACCACGATCTTGTCGGCGCGGCGCACCGTCGACAGCCGGTGCGCGATGACGAACGCGGTGCGGTTTCGCATCAGCGTCACCAGCGCGTCCTGCACGAGCTGCTCGGACTCCGCGTCCAGCGCCGAGGTCGCCTCGTCCAGGATCAGAATCGGCGAGTTCTTCAACAGCGCGCGGGCGATGGCAATCCGCTGCCGCTGCCCGCCCGAGAGCTTCTGGCCGCGCTCGCCGATCCGGGTCTGGTAGCCGTGCGGCTGGGCCAGGATGAACTCGTGGGCATGCGCGGCGCGGGCGGCGCTTTCGATGTCGTCCGGCGAGCTTCCGGGCGACGCGTAGGCGATGTTCACGGCAATCGTGTCGTCGAACAGCACCGTTTCCTGCGTGACGATGCCGACCTGTTCACGCAGCGACCGCAGGGTCACGTCGCGCACGTCGACGCCGTCGATTGCCACGGAACCGGAGGACACGTCGTAGAACCGCGGTATCAGGTTGACGAGGGTCGTCTTGCCGGCGCCGCTGAGCCCGACGATGGCCACCATCTGGCCGGCGGGGACGTTGAACGAGACGTCGCGCAGCACGAACCCCGATTGCGGCCCGTCGTAGGCAAACGCCACGTTCCGGAACTCGACCCGCTCGCGGAGCGGCCGGATCGGCTGTGCGCCGGGCCGTTCCTTCACCTCGGTGTGGGTGTCGAGCATCTTGAAGATCCGCTCGGAGGCCGCGAGCGCCTGCTGCAAGTTCGTATTCACCCGGCTCAGTTTCTTGATCGGCGTGTACATCATGAACGCCGCGAAGATGAACCCGAGAAAGCTGCCCTGCGTGGTGTTGCCCGAGGAGATCTCGCGGCTGCCGTACCAAATCAGCCCCACCACGGCCAGGCCGCCGAGAAATTCCATCAATGGCGGGAGAATCGCGACCGTGCTGGTGATCTTCAGGTTGATGCGATACAGCAGTTGGGACGCCTTCTTGAACCGCCGCCCTTCGTGTTCCTCGGCACCGAATGCCTTGACGATGCGGTGACCGGTAAACGCCTCCGCCGCGATGTGCGCCAGGTGCTCGGTCTGCTCCTGGCTGCGCCGGGTGCTGCGCCGGACCCGTTGTCCGAGCCGGACCAGCGGGTACACGACCACCGGCGCGCCCGTGATGCAGACCAGCGCGAGGCCGGCATCCCAGTAGAAGAGCAAAGCAGCGTAACCAAGCAGCGCCAGGCCTTCGCGAAGCAGATCGCCGACGGTCTCGGAGACCGCCTGCTGCACCTGTCCGACGTCGTTCGTGATCCGCGACATCAGGGGACCGGTGGACCAACGGCTGAAGAACGCCGCCGACTGATCGAGGATGTGCTTGAACAGCTGATCCCGCAGATCGCGAACGACACGCTGCCCGATGTCGGTCATCAGGTAGGCAGAGAAGTACGCCCCGAGGCCCTTTCCGAAATAGGCGATGAGCACGGCGCTCGACCAGAACAGCAGGGTCTTCGGATCCGGCAACTGCGCCTGCGCGCCACTCGGCCGCAGCCCTTCGTCGATGATCGGTTTTATGAGATAGGCGACCGCCGCGGAAGCGGCGGCGTAAAGCAGCATCGCGGCGAACGCGACGACGAAACGCCCCTTGTAGCGGCGGGAATAGCCGAGGAGGCGCGGAAGAGGGCTCACTCGCTGAACCGGTATTTCAGCAGCACCCACAGTGCGACGAACCCGTCGCGCCACGTGATCTTCTTCCCCTCTTCGTAGCCACGCCCGTCGTAGGTGATCGGCACTTCGTAGACGCGATAGTGCCGCTTGAAGATCTTGGCGGTGAGCTCGGGCTCGATGCCGAACCCGCTCGACTCGAGCGTCATCGACCGGAGCACCTCGCTTCGCATCACCTTGTAGCAGGTCTCCATGTCCGTCAGCATGGTGTTGTACAGGATGTTGGTGACGAGGGTGAGGAAACGATTGCCCGCGTAGTGCGTGAAAAGGAACACGCGATGACGGCCGAGAAACCGCGAGCCGTACACCACGTCGGCCCGGCCCTGGCAGATCAACTCGATGAGCTGAGGAAACTCCTCGGGCGAGTATTCGAGATCGGCGTCCTGGATGATGACCAGGTCGCCGGTGACCTCCTGAAAGCCCCGCCGGAGCGCCGCCCCCTTGCCTCCGTTCTGGGGCTGGAAAATCAGCTTGAACTTCAGCTCCTCGGCCAGACGCGTCAGGATGTCCCGCGTGCCATCCTTCGACCCGTCGTCCACGACAATGAGCTCGACCCTGACCGGAACGGCCAGCACGCGACGGATGATCTCATCGATCGTGTTGCGCTCGTTGTAACACGGCATCACGACCGAGAGCAGGGGATCCTTCAGCACTCCACGCAGACCCGACATCAGGCTCACCTCGACGGATAACCCTGCGGATGACGCTCGCGCCATCTCCAGGCTGTTTCCACTATGGTATCGACGTCCTCGAACTCGGGCGCCCAACCGAGCTCGCGGCGGATCCGTGCGCTGCTGGTGTAGAGCGCCGGCGGATCGCCTTCACGCCGCGGGCCAACCGAGTAGGGTACGCGCCGTCCCGTGACCTTCTCGATCGAGTCGAGGATGTCACGGACCGACGTCGGCCGGCCGTTGCCCAGGTTGTAGACGGTCGATGTCGCACCGGCCTGGAGGGCATCGAGCGCGAGGAGGTGCGCGGACGCCAGATCATTCACGTGGACAAAATCACGGAGACAGGTGCCATCGGGGGTGGGGTAATCCTCGCCGAACACCTGGAAGGTCGAACGACCGTACGCGGCGTCGATGGCGCGGGGAATGATGTGGGTTTCCGGGTCGTGATGCTCGCCGAGCTCGCCGTCAGGATCTGCGCCCGCCGCGTTGAAGTAGCGGAGCGCAATCGAGGTGAGCCCGTAAGCGCGCTCGTAGTGCGGCAGCGCCGCCTCGATCGCCAGCTTCGTCTCGCCATAGGCATTGATCGGCCGCCGCGGATGCTCTTCGGTAATGGGCACTTCGTGCGCGTCGCCGAACACCGCGGCGGTCGACGAGAACACGAAGTGCCTGGTTCCGCCCGCAATCATCGCGTCGAGCACCGACAGCGCCCCCTTGACGTTGTTGCGGTAGTACCCGGCCGGATCGCGCACCGAGTCGGGCACCGACAGCCAGGCCGCGAAATGCATGACCGCGTCGATCCGGTGCGACTCGAGCACCTCGCGGACACGCGAAGTATCGCCGATATCGCCCTCGACCATCTCCGCCGCGCCGCCGGCCGCCCGGACCGCGGCCTCGCGATGGCCGGCCGAGAGATTGTCATAGATCACGACCCGGTGGCCGGCCTTCCTGAGCGCCTTGACGGCGTGACTGCCGATGTAGCCGGCGCCGCCGGTGACGAGCACCGCGCTCATGGCCGGCCCATCGAGTAGTACGTGAATCCCTGCGCGCGAATCTGTTCGGGGCTGTAGATATTGCGGCCGTCGAAGATCACCGCGCCCCGCATGACCTTCTTCATGCGCGCGTAATCCGGCTCGCGGAACTCGCTCCACTCGGTCACAATGACCAGCGCGTCGGCCCCCGTGAGCGCGGCGTAGCTGTTCTCGGCGAAACCGATCTGTTTGCCGAAGATCGTCCTGGCCACCGTCATCGCCTGGGGATCGTAGGCCTGCACGTCTGCGCCCGCGGCCAGCAGCCCCTTGATCAGCGGCACCGACGGCGCCTCGCGCATGTCGTCGGTGCGGGGCTTGAACGCGAGCCCCCACACGGCAATCCGCTTCCCCTTGAGCGAGCCGAAATGCGTCTTGAGGCGATCGAGCAGCCGCAGCTTCTGGTTGTCGTTGACGGCCTCGACTGCGTGGAGAATCTTGAACTCGTAGTCCCTGGCGCTGGCGAACTGCAGCATCGCCTTCACGTCCTTGGGAAAGCAGCTGCCGCCATAGCCGACGCCGGGAAACAGGAACGACGCGCCAATCCGACGATCCGATGCCACGGCCCGGCGCACCTGATCCACGTTGGCGCCGACAGCCTCACAGACGTTCGCGACCTCGTTCATGAAGGAAATGCGCGTGGCCAGCATGGCGTTCGCGGCGTACTTGCACAGCTCGGCGCTGGCGCAATCCATGAGCATGACGGGCGCGCCGGTCCGGGTGAACGGGGCGTAGAGCTCGGACATCAGCTGGGCGCCCCGCGGATCCTCGGCGCCAATGACCACGCGATCGGGCTTCAGGAAGTCGTCGATCGCGGCCCCCTGTTTCAGGAACTCCGGATTGCTCACCACGCTGAACGGATGCGTGGTCTCGCGGCGAAGCACCTCCCTCACTTTTCCGGCGGTCCCCACCGGGACGGTGCTCTTGTTGACGATGACCTTGTAGCCGTTCATGGCGCGGCCGATCTCGCGGACCACGGCCATGACGTGCTGAAGGTCGGCCGAGCCATCCTCGCCGGTCGGCGTGCCGACGGCGATGAACAGGATCTGCGACTGCCGGACCGCCCGATCGAGCGCGGTGGTGAACGTGAGTCGTTTCTCGCTCCGGTTGCGGCGGACCAGCTCCTCGAGCTCGGGTTCGTAGATCGGCACCTTCCCGCGCTGGAGCAGGCGGACCTTGGCAGGATCCTTGTCGACGCAGATGACATCGTTGCCGTTCTCTGCGAAGCAGGTCCCGGCCACCAGGCCGACGTAGCCGGTTCCAACCACCGCGATCTTCATGTGCTCACATCCCTCCGATACAAACCCTCAAGCCTAGCACAGCGGTTTAAATAGTCAAGCCGTTGATACACAAGGAGTTACTGGGCGCGCGGCGACTGGTGGGGCATGCTACGATGCCGCGCGCGTGCGCATCCTGCTCGATTATCGCCCTGCGCTCCGGCAGCGCACCGGCGTCGGCCAGTACGTTCACGAGATGGCCCGCGCGCTGACACCGGCCCTCGGCGAGGGGGACAGCCTGGTGCTCTTTTCGAGTTCCTGGAAGGACCGGGTGTCATCCCGTGCCGTCCCGGGCGCGCAGATCGCCGATGCACGCGTCCCGGTCAGGGTCTTGAACTTTGCCTGGCACCGGCTCGAGTGGCCGCCGGTCGACTGGTTTTCAGGTGCCGTGGACGTCGCCCATTCCGCCCATCCCCTCCTGATGCCGGCACGGAGCGCGCTGAGGGTCGTGACCATCCACGATCTCGACTTCCTTGACCACCCGGAGCGAACCGCGGCCGAGATCAGGCGGGACTACCCGGCGCTGACGGCGAGCCACGCCAGGCGCGCGGATCTCCTGGTCGTGGTCTCGCAATACACCGCACGGCAAGTGGAGTCGCGCCTCACCGTGCCGGCCGCACGGATGGTCGTGTGCCGGCCGGGTGCGCCGCCGCCGGTGTTCAATCCTTTCAACGCGACACCGGGGCCGATTCTGTTCATCGGCACGATCGAGCCCCGGAAGAACCTGCCGATGCTCGCGGCAGCCTACGAGCAGGTGGCGCGGCGACGCCAACACGTCCCGGCACTCGTGCTCGCCGGGAAGCGGGGGGAGCAATCGGACGTGATCCTCGAGCAGCTGCGCACGAAGGCGACCGCGGGACGAGTCGAGTACCGGGGCTACGTCTCGGATGAAGAGCGTCAGCGACTGTATGCGGAAGCCTCGATGCTCGTGCTGCCCTCGCTGGAAGAAGGGTTCGGGATGACCGTCGTCGAAGCCATGCAGGCTGGCGTGGCCGTCATTGCCTCGACTCGCGGGGCTTTGCCAGAGGTCGCCGGTGATGCCGGCATCCTGGTCGATCCCATGTGCGCCGCTGACATCAGCGCTGCGATCGAGCGGCTCCTCGACAGCACAGACGAGCGGCGCCGGCGGGTCGAGGCAGGACGGGCACAGGCGGCGCGATTCTCGTGGGACGGGAGCGCGAGGACACTGATGGCTGCATATCGCGACGCACTTGCGCGCCGGCAGGCCGGCGTGTGAAGTCGCCGGTGCTCAGGATCGGCGTCGATGCGCGCGAGGTGCTCGGCGATGCGACGGGAGTTGGCCGATATCTCTCGGAGCTCTTGAAGCGATGGGTCGCGCGCCAGGACGGGTCGACGCGCCACTTCGTTCTCTTCGCGCCTGACCGCATCACTCTTCCACTCCCCCCTGACCGTGCGATCACCCGCGTCCTGCCGGCCCGCCATGCCGGCACGTGGTGGGAGCAGTCGGCGCTTCGGCGCGCGGTCAGCCGCGAGCGGCTCGACCTGTTCTTCGCCCCGGCGTACACCGCTCCGGTGCGGCTGGAGATCCCTTTCGCGCTGACGATCCACGACGTGTCGTTCCTCGCCCATCCCGAGTGGTTCAAACCACGCGAAGGCCTCCGGCGGCGCTGGCTGACCCGTCACTCCGGGCGGAAGGCCCGGGTCGTGCTGACCGATTCGGTGTTTTCGCGCGACGAGATCCTGAAGCACATCGGCGTCAGCCGTGACCGCATCCGGGTTGTGCCCCCAGGCCTCAGCCCGCGTCATGGTGCGGCCACGCCTCAATCCCACCGGCGCGAGCGCCTCGTGCTGTTCGTCGGCACGCTCCTGAATCGCCGGCGTCTTCCTCATCTCGTCGACGCGTTCGCCGTCGCTACCGCCGATCTTCCCGACGCCCGGCTCGCGATCGTGGGGGCCGATCGGACGTGGCCGCCACAGGATCTGCCGGGTCTCGCCGCACGGCTGGGGATCGCGAACCGGCTGGATCTGCGGAGCTACGTGAATGACACCGAGCTCGCGGCGCTCTACGCGCGGGCGTCGGTCTTCGTGTTCCTCTCCGAGTACGAGGGTTTCGGCCTGACGCCGCTCGAAGCGCTCGCCGCGGGGCTCCCGATTGTCGTCCTCGATACGCCGGTCGCGCGCGAAGTCTACGGACCGGCGGCGACCTACGTGCCGCGGAGCGCCGATGTGACCGACACCGCCTGGATCATCCGCCGCATCCTTCTCGACAAGGCGGCCGCGCACGAGCAGATGGCGGTCGCGCCCGGCGTCCTTGCCCGCTATTCGTGGGATGTGGCGGCGGCCAGCACTCTCGACGCGCTCGAATCCTGCACGGGACGGCCATGAGTCCCCGACTGTCGATCGTCATCGTCAGCTTCAATACCCGGGCCGATCTCGAACGCTGTCTCGACTCCCTGTTCGCGGCGCCCCCATCCGTGCCGCACGAGATCGTGGTCGTGGACAACGCCTCGCAGGACGGCAGCCCCGATGCGGTGCGTACACGATGGCCTTCGGTCCAGGTCATTCAACAGGCCGCGAACGTCGGTTTCTCCGCCGCGAACAACGCCGGTATCCGCGCCTCGACCGGGGAGCTGATCCTGCTCTTGAACAGCGACTGCACGGTCCCGGCCGGCGCAGTCGACGCACTCATCGCGCAGTTGATCGCGTCGCCCCAGGCGGCAGTTGCCGGACCGCGGCTGGTCGATGGTGCGGGGCGAACGGAGGTGTCCTTCGGGTCAATGATCTCGCCGCTCGTCGAACTTCGACAGAAATGGACCGTCGGTCTCTACGAGCGACGCGTCGGATGGATGGAACGGCGTGTCACCCGGGCGACGAGCCAGGAGCAGTACGTGGACTGGGTCAGCGGCGCCGCGCTGCTCGCGTACCGCGCGGACCTCGACGCAGTCGGGCTGCTCGACGAGCGGTTCTTTCTATATACGGAGGACGTCGACTTGTGCGCGGCGATCCGGGCGCGCGGACGCCGCATCCTGTTCACGCCGTCCGCCACGATCACGCATCTCCGCGGCCGCTCCCGCGCGACTCTGCCGGCCGCGTCGAACGCTGCCTATCGACGGAGTCACCTGGCGTTCTATGAGAAGCACCATCCGCGGTGGGCGCCAGTCTTGCGCGCATACCTTTGGTTGAGAGGACAGCTGTAGGTTCCGGGTTCCGGGTACCAGGTTCGGGGTTCGGTTCAATGGTTCGGGGTTCGGTTCGACGTTCCGGGTTCTACGGCTCCCTCGACCCCAGAATGGTCCCTCGACCCCAGAATGGCCCCTGGACCGTAGAATGCTCCCCCCGAACCGAGAACCTTGAACCGAACCCGGAACCAGGAACCGAACCTCGAACCCGGCACCTGGCACCCGGAACCCCTGGGATAAGATGCGATTCGCGTGCGAATCGCCATCGACGCGCGGAAACTGCGCGACTACGGAATCGGAACCTACATCCGCAACCTGCTTCGTCACCTCGCCCGCATGGACGACAAGAACGAGTACGTCGTCCTCTGCCGTCCCGAAGACGAACCATTTGCTGCCGAGCTCGGCGAGAACTTCAGGGCGGTTCCACAGCGGTCGCATCAGTACTCGCTGCGCGAGCAGGTTGCGCTGCCGCTCGAATTGCGCCGCGAGCGCGCCGATCTCTTCCACGCACCCCACTACGTGCTGCCGGCGCTGACACCCTGCCGCTCGGTCGTGACCATCCACGATTGCATCCACCTGCGGTTCCCGCAGTACCTCCCCAGCCGGCTCGGGTACGCCTATGCGCTCAGCGCGCTGTGGGTCGCTACTCATCGTTCGGCGCGGGTCTTCACCGTCTCGGAGGCGTCGAAGCGCGACATCCTCGAGTACTTCAACGTGCCGGAATCGAAGGTCGCCGTGATCTACAACGCCATCGACGAGCGCTTCAGCGAGGAGCCGGTGGCCGAAGAGGTCATGCGCGTCAAGGAGCGGTACCAGCTCAACGATCCGTTCATCCTCTACGCCGGGAACATCAAGCCGCACAAGAATCTCGAGCGACTCATCGAGGCCTTCCACATCATCCGCAAGGGAGAGCTCGAGTACGTCAAGCTCCTCATCATCGGCGACGAGATTTCGAAGTATGCCGCGCTTCGGCGGACCGTGCACCGCTACAAGCTGCACAAGCACGTGCGGTTCTTCGGCTTCGTGCCCGATGCCACGCTGGCGATCCTCTATCGGCTCGCCCGCGTCTTCGTGTTCCCGTCGCTGTACGAAGGATTCGGCCTGCCGCCGCTCGAAGCGATGGCCAGCGGCACACCCGTGATTACGTCGAACGTGTCGTCGCTGCCGGAAGTCGTGGGTGACGCGGCGATGCTGATCGACCCGTACCAGCCCGATGCCATCGCCGGCGCCATGCGTCGCGTCATGCTCGACGATCGCCTGCGCGATGACATGCGGGAGCGCGGGCTGATGCGCGCCCGGGAATTCTCCTGGGGCCGGTCGGTGACCCGCATCAAGGAGATCTACGACGAGGTGATGGCCGGGTGACAGCGCATGCCGGGTCGCGGGTCGCGCTGGTCCACGACTGGCTGACCGGGATGCGAGGCGGTGAGAAGGTTCTCGAGGCACTCTGCGAGATCTTCCCGGCCGCTCCGCTGTATACGCTGGTCCGGGTGCCAGGTACCGTCTCGGAGCGGATCGAGGCGCGACCGATTCACACCTCCTTCGTCCAGCATCTTCCAGCGCCGGGGCGGTTGTACCGCCACTACCTGCCGCTTTACCCGCTCGCCGTCGAGTTGTGGGATTTGTCGTCGTTCGATCTCGTCATCAGCAGCAGCCATTGCGCAGTGAAGGCGGTGAAGGTCCGGAAGGACGCCGTCCACGTCTGCTACTGCCATTCCCCGATGCGCTATGCGTGGGATCAGTTCGACGCCTATTTCGGTCCGGATCAGATTGGAAAACTGAAGAGCCGTCTGATGCGGCCGATCATGCACGCGATGGCCCGCTGGGACCGGGCGACGGCGACCCGCGTCGACCGCTTTCTCGCGAACTCTCAATATGTTGCGGGGAGGATCGGCCGATACTATAATCGAGGGTCGGCCGTTGTGTATCCCCCTGTAGCTACTGACTTCTATACACCCGAGTCCCGCTCCAGCGCTCGAGGCTTCCTGATTGTGTCGGCGCTGGTGCCGTACAAGCGACTCGACGTGGCGATCGAGGCCTGTCGCCGCCTGGCGGCTCCCCTGACCATCGTCGGCACCGGGCCGGAAGAGGCCAGATTGCGGGCGCTCGCGGGCCCGGACACCCGGTTCCTCGGCTGGTTGCCCGACGAGGAGATTCGTACGCTCTATCGGTCCGCAGCGGCGACCCTGCTGCCGGGGACAGAGGATTTCGGCATCGTACCGCTGGAATCGCAGGCGTGCGGCACCCCGGTAGTGGCGCTGGGGGACGGCGGCGCCCGGGAAACGGTCGTCGACGGAGAGACCGGCGTCCTGGTCGCGGAGCCGACCGTCGAGGCCTTCACAGCCGGCCTGAACCGCGCCACGGAAGCCTCGTTCGACCCCGCTGCTGCCCGGGCCAACGCGCTCCGCTTTTCGAAGGAGCAGTTCGTGACTTCGATCAAAGCGGCCTTGAACGACGCGATCACCGAGAAGTCAGGAGGGATGCTGGCGCAACCATGGTGAGGAGATTCAACCGGCTGCTCGTCGTCTTTTATCTCCTGACCGACGGTCTGCTCGGCATGGCTGCCTTCGCCCTCGCGTACCTGCTCCGCTTTCATGGCCCCGTCGCGCAGCTGATTCCGCCGGTCAAAGGTATTCCGCCGTTCAAGTGGTACCTGTACATGCTGCCGTTCGTCGCGGCGCTGGTCCCCGCGGCGTTCCACATGCAGGGCCTCTATCGCCTCCGCCGCGGGCGCACCAGGCTCGACGACTTCTTCGCGGTCTTCGTCGGCAGCATCCTCGCGGTCGTCCTCGGCGTGTTCGGGACGCTGGTGGTCGGCACCTACTACCTCCCCGAACCCTTGAAAGACGCCGGCGTCCTGGAAATCTCACAGGTAGGCTGGGCGCTGTTCCTCGTTGTGAACGTGCTGTTCACCTACCTGTCGCGTGAACTGGTGCGCGAGGCGCTCGAGCGGCGGTGGAAGGCGGGTGTCGGTCTCAAGCGCGTGCTCATCGCCGGAGCGGGCGATCTTGGCCGGATGGTTGCCGACAAAGTGCTCGATCATCGGGAACTGGGCTTCAAGCTGCTCGGGTTCATCGACGATCGCGCAACCGGAGATCACATCGGCTATCGCGGACTGCCGCTGCTCGGCACGCTGAACGATGCCGACGAGATCATTCGCCGCGAGGGCATCGATCATCTTTACGTCGCGCTGCCGCTCGAAGAGCACATCAAGATGCTCGGCCTGGTCGAGGTCACCAACCGCGAGGGGGTCGACCTCCACGTCGTGCCCGATCTCCTGCAATTCATCGCGCTGCGCGCCCGCCTGGAAAACCTCGACGGCGTTCCGATCATCAGCCTCAACGACGTTCCGCTCCGCGGCTTCAACAGCCTCCTGAAGCGGTGTATCGATATCGCGATCGCGGGCAGCGTGCTGCTCACGATCTCGCCGCTGTTCGGATTGATCGCGCTGCTGATCCGCCGGACGTCGAACGGCCTCGTGTTCTACAAGCAGGAGCGCATGGGCCTCGATGGCAAGGCCTTCCAGGTGCTCAAGTTCCGCTCGATGTACGAAGGAGCAGAGGACGAGACCGGACCGGTGTGGGCGCGGGACAACGATCCGCGCTGCACGCAGGTCGGCAGATGGCTGCGACGCTTCGATCTCGACGAGCTCCCGCAGCTCTGGAACGTTGTCCGCGGCGACATGTCGATCGTCGGGCCGCGGCCGGAACGCCCCTACTTCGTCCAGCAGTTCAAGCACCGCATCCCGCAATACATGCTTCGCCACAAGGTGAGGGCCGGTATCACCGGCTGGGCGCAGGTGAACGGCTGGCGCGGCAATACGTCACTCGAGAAACGCATCGAATACGACCTCTATTACATCGAGAACTGGTCGGTGAGCCTCGATCTGAAAATCATGTGGCTCACGCTGGTTCGCGGCCTCCAGAAACAAGCCTACTGAAGCGCATTCATGCCCAGAGTGGTAATCACCGGCGCCGCCGGATTCATCGGCTCCCATCTGTCTGAAACGCTCCTCGACCGTGGCTATTCCGTCGTCGGCATCGACAATCTCCTGACCGGAGCGACGAGGAACATCGCGCACCTCGCGAACCGGGACTTCGTCTTCATCAAGCACGACGTCACGAATTACATCCACGTCGAGGGACCGGTGGACGCCGTCCTGCATTGGGCCAGCCCGGCGAGCCCGATCGACTACCTCGAGCTCCCGATTCCAACCCTCAAGGTGGGCGCGCTCGGCACGCACAAGGCACTGGGACTCGCCAAGGAGAAGAAGGCGCGCTTCGTCCTGGCCTCGACCTCGGAGGTGTACGGGGATCCGCTGGAGCATCCGCAGAAGGAGACCTACTGGGGAAACGTCAATCCGATCGGGCCACGCGGTGTTTACGACGAGGCCAAGCGGTTCGCCGAGGCGATGACGACAGCCTACCACCGGTTTCACAAGCTCGACGCCAAGATCGTTCGCATCTTCAACACCTACGGTCCGAGGATGCGGCTGCATGACGGGCGTGCCGTGCCGGCCTTCATGTCGCAGGCGCTGCGCGGGGAGGACGTGACGATCTTCGGCAACGGGCAGCAGACCCGCAGCTTCTGCTACGTGAGCGATCTGGTCGACGGCGTCATCCGGTTGATGGAATCCGACGTCAACGAGCCCGTCAATATCGGCAACCCCCAGGAGATGACGATTGAGGAAATCGCGCGCGCGATCATCCGGCTCACGGGGTCCGGGAGCAAGCTGGTCTACCGGCCGCTGCCCGAAGACGATCCCAAGGTCCGGCAACCTGACATCACGCGGGCGAGGACGCTCCTCAACTGGGAGCCGAAGGTCGGTCTCGAAGAAGGCCTCACGAAAACCCTCGGCTACTTCCGCGAGCAGGTCGCGGCCGAAAACAGCCGGTAATTACCTGGCCTGTGACTGCCCGATTCTGGCCGCCTGGATCAGGTAGTGGAATGCGGAAATCAGGGTAATCGCCAGCGAGGCATAGACGAAGAACCCGACGATCGGCGTCTTCTGTCCCAGATAGTTGAAGTACAGGGTGACAACGCCGGTGACGATGTAGGTGGCCGTCGCAGCCTTCCCGAAGATCGATGGCCGGAACGTTCTCGGTCCGATCGCCAGGTTCACCACCGCGACCGTCGCGACGATCGCGACATCACGGCTGATCACCAGGATCGTGAACCAGATTGGCAACTGGTTCGCCAGCCCGATCCCGGGCAGCGTCAGCACGATGAACATCGTGACCAGCAGCAGCTTGTCCGCCATCGGATCCAGCCACGCGCCAAGCGTGGTCTTTTCGCCGGCGAGGCGGGCAATCAGGCCGTCGAGCAGATCGGTCAACCCGGCGACCATGAACGTGACCAGCGCCCAACCCTGGTATCCGTAGATCAGGAGAATGACGAACACCGGAATCAGCAGCATCCGCAGGATGGTGAGCTGGTTCGCGGTCGTCAGGTTCATCGGGCGGGACGGCCTCCGAGCTGCGCCAGCTTGTCGATGGCGGCCACGGCTTCCGTGCCGGTAACGGGACGGCTGAGCTGAAAGCTGCCGTCAGCCGCCGTGGTCATCACTCCCGCTTCAACGGCGAGTGCTGCTGCCGGATAGCTCAGATGGCCTGTCGGGACGTCCGGGAACTTGCGGCGCGGGTTGCGCCACCCGGCGGCCAGCTGGGGCTGGCGCTTCGCAATCAGGTTGAGGGTTCTGCTGACCGCTCTGGCCAAATCGGCCCGCAGGACGATCTGGTCGGGCTGAAACGTGTGGTTGGGGAACGGGTCCATCACCGCCGACCGTGCAACCGTGAGGATATAGGGCGCCGCCCAGTGCGCCCGCGTGTCGGTGATCACGACCGCGCTGGCGTTCCGCGTTCCGCTCAGCACGGGCTCGAGCTTGACCGCAAGCAACGCGGCAAGCTGTCCGCGCGTGAGCGATGGCGAGTCGCCGATGGAGCGATACTCCGGCGGCATCGCGGCGAAAACCGCCCGCGCCCGGAGATCCTCGATCCTCGCGCTGAGGGCATCGTCCGGCTGGAGGGCAACCGCATTGCCGAACTCGTCGGCGGCTCTGGCGAACTCGCCGCGGGCCTCATAGATCTCCCCCAGCATGACGTGAGCACGCGGCTCGTCGGGCTCCAACTCGGCGGCCTTGCGGGCATGATCGAGCGCGCTGTCGAGATCCCCCGCGCGCCGTTCGACTTCCGCGAGCTCACGATGCAGGAACGGGCTCTGCGGCGATGCCTCTATGGCTGCGACGTAGGCGGCCCGCGCTTCGTCGAACTTGTTCGCCTCGGCCAGCTGCCTGGCGCGGGCGATCTCCTGCTGCTGGCCGCGGAAGCGGAGCACCTGGATCCGCGTCCGGAGGCCGGTGAGCGATGGATCCGCCTGCAGCGCGGCCTCGATGCTCTGCACGGCTTCCTCTTCCTCCCCGAGCGCCAGCAAGGCCTCGGCGCGGCCGCCCAGCGCTGGCGCGTACCGTGGATTCATCACCACGGCGCGATCGAAGTGCACGAGCGATTCCTTGTGCTTCTTCTGCGCGAGGGCGACGTAGCCGAGTCCTGCCTCGGCCGGATAGAAGGGGGGCGACTGTTTCAGCGCCGCGCTGAAGTTGCGCTCCGCGGATCGGAGGTCTCCCGCCTGCAACCAGCCCCAGCCGGCCTGATGACGCTCGATCGCGGCGGGCGTGCCGATACCGGCCGGCGGTGCCGGGAAGATGTAGTCAGGGTATTTCGGCGTCGAGACGGCCGGCGGCGCGGGGATCGTTTTCGGCGCGCAGGCGGCCGCCAGGATCAGGAGACACGCTGCGGCCGCGCGCTTCATGCCGTCGTGCTCCGGACATCGTGGAACCGCGGCACCAGGCGCTTGGGAATCTCCGCTTCAATTGATACCTCGTCGTCCGAGGCCACGTGGCGCACGATCCGGCCCACGCGATACAGCTCGGCAACGCGCTCCTTCGACCGATCGCCGTTGTTGGGAAAGCTGACGGTGATCCGGGCTACGTCGAGCCCGAGTCGGGTTTCCATCGCCGCGATCACTTCATCGCGGCCGTCACCGGTCAGCGCCGACACGCAGAGCGCTCCCGGGTGCAGCGCCTGAAGCCGTCCGCGTTCGGCGGCGTCCAACCGGTCGCACTTGTTGAACACCTCGAGCACTGGTACTCGCTCGGCGCCGACTTCCCCGAGCACCGCGGCTACCGCGTCCATATGCCGCGCCCGGTCCGGCGAGGATGCGTCGATTACGTGCAGGAGGAGATCCGCGCCGGTCACCTCTTCCAGCGTTGCCCGGAATGCGGCCACCAGGGAGTGCGGCAACCGGTCGATGAAACCGACCGTATCCGACACCAGCAGCTCGCGCCGATCCGGCAGCTTGACCTTGCGGACGAGAGGATCGAGCGTGACGAACAGCGCATCGGAGGCGACCGCTTCCCCGCCGGTTAACAGGTTGAAGAGGGTCGTCTTGCCCGCGTTCGTGTAGCCGACCAGCGCCACGGTAGAAACGGCCGACTTCTGCCGGCGGTCCCGCAGCTGGGCCCGGCGCCGCCGGACGGCGTCGATCTCCGATGAGAGCACGCTGATGCGATGGCGGATCCGCCGCCGATCGGTCTCGAGCTTGGTCTCGCCGGGGCCCCGGGTGCCGATACCGCCGCCGAGGCGCGACAACGCGGCGCTCGAACCGACGAGCCGCGGCAGCAGATACTTGAGCTGCGCGAGCTCGACCTGCAGCTTGCCTTCCCGCGTTCGCGCTCTTCGCGCGAAGATGTCGAGGATCAACTGCGTCCGATCGACGACTTTCCGCTGGAGCGCGGTCTCGAGATTGCGCAGCTGCGCCGGCGTGAGCTCGTTGTCGAAGATCACCGTGTCAATCGCGGCCTCGTCCGATGCGGCCGCGAGCGTCTCGACCTTCCCGCTGCCGAGAAAGGTCGCGGGATCGGGTTTCGCCCGCTCCTGCAGTACGCGCAACCGGACGTCGGCACCGGCCGCGCCCGCCAGGCCGGCAAGCTCGTCGAGTGAATGTTCAGGATCGAAGTTGCGGGAAGGACCGGTAAAGAGGCCGACGAGTGCCGCACGCTCCCGGGGCTCGTGCGCGCCCGATCGTGAAGCCGCGGTGCGCATTACTGAACGGATTCTAGCACGCGGTCCCAGGCGATCGCGCCCGCACGGTGCAGGGTCAGACGCCCGTCGACGACCTCGACGATCGTCGACGGCGCACCACCGCGCGACGCTCCGGCATCGAGCAGCAGATCGACACCCTCGGAAAACGCTTCCACCACTCCAGCCGCGCTGGCAGGCGCGGCGGTCCCGGAGGGATTCGCACTCGTCGCGGTGATGCATTCCCCGAAGCGGCGGGCCAGCTCGCGCGCGACCGGGTGGTCCGGTACCCGCACCCCAAGCGTGCCGCGCGGCGCGAGCAGTTGCGACATCGTTTCCGCCGCCGGCACGACGATCGTGAGCGGGCCCGGCCAGAACGATGCGCCGAGCCGCCGCTCAATCGCGCCGAACCGGCCCGCATGCTCTGCCTGAGCCGGTTCCGCGGCAATGAGTGCAATCGCCGCGGCCGCGTCGCGCCCCTTCAGGTCGAACAGCTTCCTGACCGCTTCATCGCTCGTAGGATCGACCGCGAGTCCATACAGCGTGTCGGTGGGATAGGCCACGATCCCGCCGCGCCGGAGGACCTCGACGGCTTCGGCAATCGCCTTCGCGTCGGGCCGTTCCGGATCGCTCACAAGGCGGCGCATTCAGATTTCCTCGTGCCCCGGGGTCGTCGGCCTGGCCGGCGCACGCATCACCATCAGCCTGCGGACGCTCGCCGCGATCGCAACCATCACGAGCACGTCGAGGAGGAACACCGCACGGATGCTGATCGCGCCGAGAAGGCCTGAGAGGATCGGGCTCAGCGCGAGCCCGGTCAAAGATGCGGTGGTGAGCAGGCCGAATCCCGCCCCTCTGGCTCCGGCCGGCATCACCGCGCTTGCTGCCGTATAGGTCGTCGTGGTCGCGGTTCCAAGCGCGACGCCAAGGATCGGGGTCGCGATGAAGAGCCACACGGTGCGCGGCGACAGGAGAAAGACGAGCGCGCCCACGGCGCCGAGCGCTGTCGCGGCCGAAATGATCGCGCGGGGAGTGCGCGCACGCAGCAGACGCGTACACAGCTGGTTGCCCACGGCGCCGGCGCCGGCCGCGATCGAAAAAATGAGCCCGGCCACCAGCGGCACGCGATCCAGCGCTGTGCCCAGCTCCGCCACATACAGCGGGAGGATCGGCCCGTAGCTCCGGTCGACGATCTGCAATCCGAAAACGACCGCCATCAGCAGGATGAAGTTCTCGAACGCGAGCACGTTCCTGAATCGCACCGGTTCATGGTCGTCAGACCGAGTCTCCGGCCGTCCGATGCGTTCGTCGTACATCACGAACACAATCAGCAGGGCAGCCACATAAAAGACCGACGTGACGAGAAAGGCCCGGCGGAGTCCCACCATCTGGGCGACCACGCCCCCGACGATCGGACCAATCGCCGGCCCGAGTCGTTGTGCCGTCTGCACGGTCCCGATCGCGTAAGCCGTACGGTCCCGTGGCGCCGACTCGGCGGCCATGGTCAACGCAATCCCGCCATAGCCGGCAAACAGTCCCTGCACCGCCCGGAGGGCGAAGATGTGCCACGCCCGGGTCGCGTACGCCATTCCCGCCATGACGAGGATGAAGCTGATCAGCGACCGCTCGACCATGATCTTCCGGCCAAAGCGATCGGATACCCGGCCCCATGCAGGCGCCAGGAGAGCAGTCATCGCCGGCGTCACGCCCAGGCTCAACCCGGACCACATCGCCACGTCGCCCACGTCCTGCACGCCGAGTTGCTGCAGGTAGAGCGGGAGGAACGGCATCACCAGGGTGAAGCCGGTGAAGCCCACGAAGCTCGCGGTTGCGACGGCGAAGACGTTGCGCTGCCAGGATGACAAGCCGCTTGCGAAGAAGATCAGAACCGGACGAGGGTGTTCGCACCCTGAACGTGGATGGTATCGATGAACCGGATCCGTGCCGGTTTGCTCTGCATGACGACCGAGCTGGTGCGCACACCATCGCCGAAGAAGCGGACGCCTTTCATCAACGCGCCGTCGGTCACACCCGTGGCCGCGAAAATCAGCGACCCGCCGGACGCGAGCTCCTCCGACGTATAGACCCTGTTGAAATCGGTGATGCCCATCGCGCGGCACCGCGCTTCGTGCTCGGGAGTTTTCACCACCAGCCGCCCGAGAATCTCACCCTGCAGGCACCGGATCGCGGCGGCGGTCAGGACGCCCTCGGGCGCCCCGCCCGTGCCCATCACCGCGTGCACACCCGACCCCGCCACGGCGGTGGCAATCCCCGCCGCGACATCGCCGTCGGGGATCAGACGAATCCGCGCGCCGGCCTTCCGGATGTCCGCGATCAGGGCCTGGTGCCTCGGCCGGTCGAGCACCATGACGACGAGGTCCTCGACGCGCCGGCGAAGGCTGCGAGCGATCGCCTCGAGATTGGCGGCCACCGGTGCATCGAGATCCACGGCCCCTTTGGCCGGCGCACCGACGATCAGCTTCTCCATGTAGAGATCGGGTGCATTGAGCAGACCGCCTTTGTCGGAGGCCGCCAGCACGGTGATCGCGTTCGGAGCGCCGGTGGCGCACAGGTTGGTGCCTTCGAGCGGGTCGACGGCGATGTCTATCTTCGGCATCGCCGCGTCGGGATTCTGCCTGGCCCCGGCTCCCACTTTCTCGCCGATGTAGAGCATGGGCGCGGCATCCCGCTCCCCTTCCCCGATGACGATGGTGCCCTCGATGGCGACGCCGTCCAACGACTCCCGCATCGATTCGACGGCGGCACGATCGGCCGACTCGCCGTCGCCCTGTCCCATGGTGTGTGCGCAGGCGATCGCCGCCTGTTCGACCACGCTCAGAAAATCGAGGGAGAGGTCAGAGTCCATGGCGCGTGCGCCCGGTCAGTCCCGTGCTCCGCCGCCGAAGGGCGGCAGCTCGCACCGGGTCGGACGATCGGATCGGAAGCCGAGGACGTAGTCAGCCTGCATGAGCTTGTGAATCTCGCGCGTGCCTTCGTAAATCACCGCGCCCTTGCAGTTGCGATAAAAGCGGCCGACCGGGTACTCGTCGGAATAGCCGTTCGCGCCGTGGATCTGAACCGCATCACCGGCGGCACGCTCCGAGGCGACGGTGGCGAACCATTTCGCGAGGCCGGTCTCCCGGGTATTGCGGCGGCCGCGATTCTTCAGGAACCCCGAGCGCAGCCATAGCAGCCGCGACGTCTGATAGTCGGATTCCATCTGCGCGATCATCTCCTTGACGAGTTGATGCTCTGCAATCGGGACGCCGAAGGTCTTGCGCTCCTTCGCGTATGCACTGCTCGCGTCCCGGCACGCGCGAATCAGACCGGTCGCGCCGGCGGCAACGGTAAAGCGCCCCTGATCGAGCGCGAACATCGCGATCTTGAAGCCTTCGCCCGGCCGGCCGACCAGGTTCTCGTCCGGCACCTCGACGTCCTCCATCTTGAAGAAGCCGGTGTTGCCTGCGAGGATGCCCCATTTCTCCTTGAGCGTGCCGCTCGAGAATCCCTTGAAGCTGCGCTCGACGATGAACGCGCTGAGGCCTGAGGTGTCCCGCTGCTTCTTTTTCTCGAGATCCGTCCAGGCAAACACCAGAAAGTTATCGGCGACATCGGCGAGCGAGATCCACATCTTCTCGCCGGTGAGCAGGTAGCGGTCACCGCGCTTGACCGCAACGGTCTGGATGCCGCGCACGTCGCTGCCGGCTGACGGCTCGGTCAGCCCATAGGTGGCGATCCGCGTTCCCTGCGCCTGCGGCACCAGATAGCGCTGCTTCTGATCCTCGCTGCCCCACGCGAGGAGCGTCAGGCAGTTCAACCCGGCGTGCACCGACATGATCACGCGGAGCGACGTGTCGACATACTCCAGCTCCTCGCTGATGATCCCGAGGCTGATGTAGTCCATGCCCGCTCCGCCATAGGCCTCCGGCACGGCGCAGCCCAGCAGTCCCATCTTTGCCATCTGCGGCAGCACGGACGGGTCGAAACGATGCTGGCGATCCAGCTCACGAATGCGCGGCGCAACTTCGCGCGCCCCCCACTCGCGGACCGAGCTCTCGAGCAGGACCTGCTCCTCGGCGAGGTCGAAATCGATCATTTATCAGGCCCCCGACAAAGAAATGAACGAAGAAATGAACGGAGTATTCTAATTCACCGCCCGCGCCGGCCGCCCCTGCCGGCGGCCTCCTGACTGGCTGTATTCTTGGGGGTGATGCGCCCCGTAATCGCACTCCTGAGTGACTTCGGCTCCCGCGACCACTACGCGGGCACCATGAAAGGTGTCATTCTCAATATCTGTCCGGACGCGACGCTCGTGGACATCACGCATGAAGTGCCGCCTCACGACGTGCTGGACGGGGCCCTTCAGCTGGCGGCGGCGGCCCGTTACTTTCCTGCCGGAACCGTCTTCCTCGCGGTCGTCGACCCCGGTGTCGGCAGCGCACGCCGCGGTATCGCCGCCGAGGCGGGCGACTATCGCTTCGTCGCGCCGGACAACGGAGTGCTCACGGCCGTGCTTCGCGAATGGGCGCCGAAGAAGATTGTGGAGCTGACCGATCGACGGTACGCGCGGCCCACCGTGAGCCGGACGTTCGAAGGACGGGATCGATTCGCGCCGGCCGCCGCCTGGCTGGCAAAGGGCACGCAACTGACGGCGCTCGGCCGCCCCGCGCCGGATTACCAGCGCCTCGACATTCCGGCCCCCACCGTGAACGAGACGTCCATTACCGGGGTTGTCCTTCGCACGGATCGCTTCGGCAACGTCGTCACCAACATCGATCGCCGCACGTTCGAGTCCGTGGCGAAATCAGGAACGACGGAGGTCAAGGTCGGGGACCGCTCGATCGGGCGGCTGGTCGCCACCTACGCTGACATCCAGCCGGGCGAGATCTGTGCGCTGTTCGGCAGCACCGACCATCTCGAGCTGGCCGCCAATTCGGAGAGTGCCGCAGACCGGCTGCAGCTGGCGCGGGGCGGAGTGGTCGCAGTCAATCGCCTGTGATTGACCGAAACGACGTCCGGGGCGTCTAGGTTTTCGCTGGAGTCGCTGCAGCGGCGGCAGGTTCTTCGGACTCCGACGGTGTCGCCACAATCTTCTTCCGCAGCAGCATCTCGCGGGTGTTGTTCTTGAGCAGGAACGAATCCGCAACGACCAGCCCCTCGAACATCCGGAGGATGTCGCGGTTCGGCAGGCTCACCTTCTTGCCGCCGACGCCCGGGTGATTCCGGTGGCGCAGGGTCTTGTCGTCCACGATTTCGAACTTCGTGAACGGCGCCCGTTCGACCGCGCTCGTGCAGAAGAAGCCCATCACGGCGCCTCCCGGCCGGAGCATCCGAACGATTTGCGCGGCAAGCGCCTGGGCGGCTGCCTTGTCCAGGTAGTCGAACAGGTCCCAGCAGAGGATGCCGTCGATGCTGCCGTCGACGTGCGAGAACCGGGTCGGCATCGAGCTGGCCAGATCGGTCTTCGCCGTGCCGCGCAGGGTGCGATCGACATCGGCCAGCAGGTCCTCGATGAACAGCTTGCAGCCAAGCCGTTCGCCGCAGAACCCGACATTCGATCCGATGACCGGACCGAGGTCGAGCAGGACCGGCGACTCTTTCTGCGACAGGGTGGCCACGAACTTCGGAAAGGCTTTCGACGCGACGACCGGTTCGTCACGCTCAGACGCACCTTCAGCGCCGCGGCTCGAACCCTCCGAGCGCTTGCCCCCCCATTTCAGGAGATCAGTGAGCATGGCAGAGGAAAACCAAGCGAGTCAGGACTCAGGCCAGGAGCCACGACCTTGATGAGATCGCGGGACTCCTGGCGTGAACGGCCTTCCTGCGCGCTGACCGCCGGGGATCCCGTTACCGCGAAGCGCCCGCCGGCGTCGGCTGCGCTGCGGGCTGGGCGGCCGGAGCTGCCTTCTGCTCGGCTGCCTTCTCCGCCGGCTTGCTCTCGCCCGGCTTGGCGCCCGCCCGCTGCATGTCGATGCTGCCGCGGAAGTGCGCGCCCTCGGCGATCGCCACACGGGGAGCCGTGATGTCGCCGTCGACTGAACCGTTATCTCTGATGTCCACCTTCTCGGTCGCGGTCACGTTACCGGTGACCTCTCCGAGGATAATCACGGACTTTGCGAATACCTGCGCCTTGATCTTGCCGTTCGGACCAATGGTCAGCACATTTTGTCGAAGTTCAATCTTGCCTTCGACCTGGCCCTCGATGGTGAGGTCCTCGCTGCCGTTGAGCTCGCCCTTGATGATCACGGATTTGCCGATATTCACGGTCTTCTCCAGTCCGCGGGGTGTGTCTACGCTTGTGATGGGCTGGGGCCGGGCCGCCTCCGCGGCTACCGGGGGTGCGGCCGGCGTGACTGGCGCCGGTGCCGACGATGGCTGTGACTGCCCACCCGGCTTTGCCGCTTCGTCCCGTTTCCACATGTGGCACTCTCCACGTGTCCGAAATGTAATCTCCGCAGGGTGTCTCTCTGACGCTTCCTCCAAGCGCAGCAGTCAAAAAGTATAAGCAAGGCCCCGCGACCTGTCTAGTCCTTTTACTGCTGAGAGTTAGCGTCGATGTTATGATCGAGGGTCACCCATGCGCATCTATTTCGACCATAACGCGACGACCCCGGTGGACCCCTCCGCCGCGGACGTGATGATGCGCGTCCTCCGCGACGAGTATGGAAATGCTTCGAGTGTCCACCGCCTGGGTCAACAAGCCAAATCCGTCATGGATGAGGCCCGCAGCGCGGTATCCACTCTTATCGGCGCAGAGCCGTCAGAACTTGTATTCACCAGCGGCGGAACCGAAGCGGACAATTTTGCACTTCGTGGCGCGGCCGAAGCACTCGAGCCGACCGGGCGCAAACACCTGATCGCGACCTCCATCGAGCACGAGGCGGTGCTGGTCACCCTGAAGGCCCTTGCGCGGCGTGGCTGGCGGACGACACTGCTGCCGGTCGGTGAATCGGGGATCGTTTCGCCGGATGCGCTGAAGGACGCGTTGACCGACGACACCGCCATCGTCTCGGTGATGCACGCGAACAATGAGCTGGGCACGATTCAGCCGGTCGCGGAGCTCGCGGCGATCGCCCGCTCGAAGGGCGCGCTGTTTCATACCGACGCCGTGCAGTCGGTTGCGAAGATCCCGATCAACGTCCGGGAACTGGGTGTGGACCTCCTGTCGTTGTCTGCACACAAATTCAACGGACCAAAGGGCGCCGGGGCGCTCTGGATCAAGCGAGGCACGCGCATCGTTCCAATCCTCACGGGTGGAAAGCACGAGCGGACGCGCCGCGCGGGCACCGAGAACGTGCCGGCGATCGCGGGCATGGGTGTGGCCGCAGAGCGCGGGCGGGCGAAGCTCGGAACGGAAGCGGCCGGGGTCGCGGCGCTCCGGGATCGGCTCGAGCGGGAAATCCTGTCGCGGATTCCGGGGACCGTGGTGAACGGCGCCCGCGAACTGCGCGTGCCCAACACGACGAACATCAGCTTCGATCGCATCGAAGCGGAGTCGCTGCTGATCGCGCTCGATCTCGAAGGGATCGCAGTATCGACCGGCGCGGCGTGTTCCTCCGGCACGCTGGAGCCCTCACACGTGCTGCGGGCGATGGGATTGCCTACGCACCGCGCCCAGAACTCGATTCGCTTCAGCCTCGGTGCTGGCAATACCGACGCCGAGATCGACTACCTGCTCGAGAAGCTGCCGAAAACCGTGGAGAAACTGCGCTCGCTGACGGGCGCGCGGCGATAGGAAGGGACTTCATTAGCGAGAGGGCCAGGAGTTCAGGAGATTTTTGGCCCTCCTGTTAGAGCTCTGAGGAGTATGCGCGTAGTTGTAGCCATGTCGGGCGGCGTGGATTCCTCGGTCGCCGCCGCCCTGCTCGCGCGTGAGGGACACGACGTCATCGGTCTCTCCATGCAGCTGTACGACCATTCAGGGTCGCACGCGGATGGCGAGGTCCGGTTTGGCTCCTGCTGCACGATCGACGACCTCCACGATGCGCGTCGCGTCGCGGCGCAGCTCGGTATTCCCCACTACATCGTGAATTTCGAGCGGCAGTTCGGCGACACCGTCGTATCCAACTTCGTCCGTGAGTACGCGGCGGGACGGACGCCGATCCCGTGCGTGCACTGCAATGGCGATCTCAAGTTCGCGACCCTCGCGGCGCGAGCCGAGGGCCTCGGGGCCCGGCAGGTGGCGACCGGACACTACGCGCGGGTCGCGCACGATGAGGGCGGCCGATATGTGCTGATGCGCGGCCTGGACGCCTCCAAGGATCAGTCCTACTTCCTGTTCACCCTGACGCAGGCGCAGCTGGCGCACGCGCTGTTTCCGGTGGGCGCGCTCGACAAGGCGGCAGTCCGGTCCCTTGCCGGCGAGCTTGGTCTTTTCGTCTCCAACAAGCCGGACAGCCATGAGATCTGCTTTGTCGCGGACGGCGATCACGCCGTTTTCCTCGAGCAGCATGGCGTTGCGAAGACGACGGGTGCCATCCGTGATGTGTCCGGGCGCGTCGTTGGTACCCACGACGGCGTGCACCGCTACACGGTCGGGCAGCGCAAGGGACTCGGGCTCTCTTCTCCGGTACGCCTGTATGTCGTCGGGATCGATGCCGAGCAGGGCGCAGTGACCGTCGGGCCGCGCGAGGCGCTGGAGCGCACCGAGCTCACCGCGTCAGGCGTGAACTGGATCGCCGGCCTTCCCCCGGTGGCCGGGACGCGGGCGACCGCCCAGATCCGCTATCGCCATCGAGAGGCCGCGGTCTCGATCACGGCGATCCCCGACGACCGTGTGCACGCTGTGTTCGACGAGCCCCAGTACGCGGTCGCGCCGGGCCAGGCGGTGGTTTTTTACGATGGCGACGTGGTGCTTGGTGGGGGGTGGATCGACTAGGTTGGTTCAGGGTGCCGGGTTCCAGGTTCTCGGTTCGGTTCGGGGTTCAGGGTTCGGTTCGGGGTTCATGGTTCCGGGTTCATCGACCAACCGCCAAGACTGCCCGGCCTTGTGAACACATGAACCGTAAACCCTGAACCACGAACCGAGAACCGAACCCTGAACCCGGCACCTGGAACCCCGAACCCGTTCAGGCGTGCACTTCGGCTTCGCCGAGGTGCTGCGGCACACCTTCCAGGTACTTCTCGGCGTCTATCGCGGCCATGCAGCCTGAACCGGCGGCCGTAACCGCCTGCCGGTAGATGTGATCCTGGACGTCCCCGCACGCGAACACACCGGGCACGCTGGTCCTGGTGCCGTCGTGGGTCTTGATGTACCCGTTCGCATCCATGTCCAGCTTGTCTCTGAAGAGCGCGGTGTTCGGCGTGTGGCCGATGGCCACGAAGACCCCTTCGACCGATAGCTCCTTGCGTTCACCGGTTTGCAGATTCAACAACACGGCGGAGGTCACTTCGCCTTTGCCGGTGTCCTTGATCTCGTCGACCGCGGTGTTCCACTCGAAGGCGATCTTGGAGTTGGCGAACGCCTTGTCCTGCATGATTTTCGAGGCGCGCAGCGACTCGCGGCGATGAACCACCGTCACGTGTGACGCGAAGCGTGTCAGGAAGATCGCTTCCTCCATCGCGGTGTCGCCCCCGCCGACGACGGCGATCGGCTTGCCGCGGAAGAAATAGCCATCGCAGGTCGCGCAAGTCGAGACGCCACGACCCATCAACGTGCGTTCCGAGGGCAGTCCGAGCAGCCGCGCCGACGCGCCGGTGGCGACGATCAACGTCCGGCACGCGTACCGCTCTTCCGAGGTGACGACGGTGAAAGGACGCGCGGAGAGATCGACCTCGGTCACGTTGCCGCGGATGATCTCGGCGCCGAAGCGCTCGGCCTGGGCGCGAATCTCCCCCATCAGCTCCGGCCCATCGATACCGTTCCGATAGCCCGGCCAGTTCTCGACGAGCGTGGTCAACATCAGCTGTCCGCCGGCTTCGTGCCCCTCGATAACGAGCGGCTTGAGGTTGGCGCGCGCCGAATAGAGCGCCGCGGTCAACCCTGCCGGGCCGGATCCGATGACGATGACGTTGCGAGGCGAAGGCATGGTCGGACGGGATCGCGGGTCAGACGTGCTTGTCGATGAGCTTCTTCAGAGAGTCCTTGTCGGCGAGGCCGACGACCTGCTCCACCAGCTGGCCGCCCTTGAACAACAGCAGGGTCGGGATTCCGCGGATGCTGAAGCGCATCGGTGTCGCCGGATTCTCGTCCACGTTCATCTTCGCAACCACGACCCGTCCGTCGTAGTCGTTGGCGAGCTCGTCCACGGTCGGCGCCAGGCGCCGGCACGGCCCGCACCACTCCGCCCAGAAGTCCACCAGGATGGGCTGAGGCGTATGGTTGACGGTCTGTTCGAAGTTCGAGTCGGTCAGGGTCTGGACGTTTTGGGAAGCCATAAGTCGTTGTCCTCAGAAATTCGCACCATACACTTTGACATACTCCAGGGCCGGGACGTCCCAGGAGTAGTCCTTCTTCATGGCATTTCGCTGCAGCCGTTCCCACTTTCCGGGCGCTTTGTAGGCCTCCAGGGCCCGGCGGACCGCAGAGACGAGGGCCTCGGGGGAGTAGTCGGCGAAAGTGAACCCGTTCCCCCCCTTCGCCGAGGCATCGGTCACGGTGTCTTGCAATCCGCCGGTCGCCCGCACGATCGGCAGCGTCCCGTAGCGGAGGCTGTTCAACTGGTTCAGGCCGCAGGGCTCGAACCTCGAGGGCATGAGGAATGCGTCCGAGCCGGCTTCGATGAGGTGCTCCAGCCCATGGTCATAGCCAATCCGGGTCGTGACACGACCCGGAAACCGCTCCGGCAAGCGGCTCCAGAGCTGCTCGTACCGGCGCTCTCCGCTCCCTAGCATGACCCAGGCCGCATCGAGCGCCATCAAGTCCTCCAGCGCGGCGGCAATCAGGTCGAATCCCTTCTGGTCGGTCATACGCGAGACCAGACCGATCAGCGGCCGTCGGAGGCCTTCCTCCGACACGTCCAGGCTGGTGCGCTCGAGCAGCTGCCGCTTGGCTTCTCGTTTACCGGAGAGATCGTCCGCGGTGTAGTGCGCCCGCACGAACTGGTCAGTCGACGGGTTCCAACGTTCGGTGTCGATGCCGTTCAGGATGCCGACGAGATCATCGGAGCGGCGGGCGAGGATACCCTCGAAACCGAAGCCCATGGCCGGGGTGAGCACCTCGCGGGCATACGTCGGGCTGACGGTCGTAATCCGCTCGCTGAAATTGATCCCGCTTTTCAGGTAGCTGACGCGGCCGTGGAACTCCATCGCCTCGACGTGGAGCACGTCCCGGGGCAACCCGATCTGGCTCAGCGTGTCGGGCGGGAACACTCCCTGAAACGCGAGATTGTGAATGGTGAAGACCGCCGGCACTCCTCCGATGATCGGGTCGGGGGAAAACAGCATCTTCTGATACGCCGGGACCAGACCGGCCTGCCAGTCGTGCACGTGGATGACCGAGGGACGCACGCCACGGAGCCGCACGTATTCGAGGGCGGCCCTGCTGAACACCGCGAATCGATAGCCGTTGTCAGGATAGTCTCCCCGGTCGTCGCCGTAGAGCTCATCGCGATCGAACAGTTCCGGCGCATCGACGAAGACGACCGACACACGATCTGAGATCGGGCGCCGATAAAAACTCACCGTCTGCTGCCTGGGCCCCATCTCGAATTCCGCGGTCGCATCGGGACCAGGTTCCGCTCGATGAGGCGTCGGGTTATCGGTGGCAACCGCCGGCGAGATGGCGACGCGCCGGTATCGAGGCACGATGACGGTGACCGTATGTCCGAGGCGGCCGAGCGTCGTAGACAACGCGCTGACGACTTCCGAGAGACCGCCGCTCGTGGCAAACGGCTGCATCTCGGACGCCACCATCACGATGTTGAGCGGGGTTGCCTTCGACGGCCGCGTGCGGAGCCGGGCCGGCGATCCCTTCCCCACCTTCTGGCGATGGGGTGGCGGCATCGGCGCAGCGGCGGCTTTTTTCCTGCTGACGGGCGCGGCGCTCGCGGTGGAGCTGGCTCGCGTAGCCTTTGGCGGCTTCGATGCTTTTCGGGGGGCGGCCTTGGGGGACGGTTCGGATCGAGCTGCAGTAGAACGTTTCTTCGCCATCAATCAGTGGGGCGTCACGGCGTGCGCCGAAAACCATGAGTTTAACATGCCCACCCGCGGTGCCGTGATTCGCCGCGCGATTTGGGCCGTGATGGCCATGTCCGATACCAGGATTTGAAGGAGCGGTGGATTTCCCCGATAGCCAGAGAAACCTGCGTCCAGTACAATCCGGCCGTGACGGAAGCTCAGCAGCCGAGGACCGAGCCTCGAGAAATCGTCGAGCTTCGGCGTCTGAAGGAACAGCAGCCTGACCTCTCTTCCGCCGCTGATCTTCAGATTGAGCTGCTGCAGCTGCAGCGGCGCGTTCAGTCCCGGGTTCCGCTGCCGGCCATCAATCTCGACGCGGCGCATCTCACCGGTCTCCTCGCGGCCGGTCCGATTCTCCACTTCGATCACCTGAAGATCGATTGGAGCGACGTACGCTTCCTGGTGCGGGCGGCGGCCGCCGCCATGCGCACGCACGAAGCGCTCGATGCGGCGGACCTTCGAAAGATCGACCTCATCGCCCGCGATGCCGAACGTCTCCCGTCTCTCGTCCGGGCCTGGTTCGAAGGCACCGGGCCGTCCGGCACGGTCCCGGCCGAACTCGAAGGACTGGAGACGGTGCTGCTCCAGGCGATGCGGCCGATCCTGACGCGTGCGGCCGACGCGATCCTGGCGCGGGTCGATCTCGCGGATTGGATGCGCGGCCACTGCCCGGTCTGCGGCGGCGAGCCCGACCTCGCGGTCATCACTCCTGCCGCCGAGCGGTTGCTGATCTGCGGCCGCTGCCTGGCGCGGTGGCGCTTCGATCAGATCATGTGTCCGTTCTGCCGGAACGCCGACCGGTCGAGGATTACGTCCTTCACCAGCCGCGACGGCCGCTATCGTCTGTCGGCGTGCGACGTCTGCGAGCGCTATCTCAAGGCCTACGACGCCCGCAACGCGTCGCGTCCGGTCATGCCCGCGGTCGATTCGGTGGCGACTCTGCCACTCGACGCGGCAGCGATGCAGCGCGGGTACAAATAAAGACGCCGTCAGCATCTGCTGAACGGCGTCGGACCTTCCCGTGGCTTCCGCCCCTGAGCCCTGTCGAAGGGGCGGGAAGCGCCTTCTACTTCGATTCCTGTTCCTTGGCGAACACGTCGGAGGCCTTCTCGGCCAGCCAGTTGAACAGGTGCCTGGTTTCCCAGAAGCGGCCGTTGTTGGAGCCCGCGCCAAGCACGACCACCGCAACCTGATGATTGCTCTGCGGCAGCTTGAGGAGTGTCGCCAGGCAGTAGCCGGCCTTCGAGATGAAGCCGGTCTTCCCGCCGAGCACATCGACTTCGCCGCCGCGCACCAGGTGGTTGGTGTTTCGAATCGTGATCGTGCGCCGGGACGTCCGCGCGGTGTATTCCGCCGTGCGCATGATCGGGGCAAGCGTGTCGTTCGCGGACGCGAACGAGATCAGGCGCGACAGGTCGTAGGCCGATGACACGTTGGCCGGGTTCAGCCCTGACGGGTCGGCGAAGCTGGTGCTCTCGAGGCCGAGCTCGACAGCCTTCTCGTTCATCCGCTCGACAAAGGACGCGGAACCGCCGTGGGAGACACGAGCCAGCACGCGGGCCGCGGCGTTGTCGGACGCAATCAGCGTGAAATGCAGGATGTTGTCGAGCGTGACGCGCTCGTTGGCCCGGAGATAGGTCGTGGAGGCGGCGTACACGTCGCCCCGCTCGACGGTGATTTCCTGGGACAGATCGGGATTGTCTTCGAGGAAGACGAGGGCCGTCATCACCTTGGTGATGCTGGCGATAGATCGCTTGTCCTGCGCGTTCTCTTCCCAGAGGACCTGGCCGGTTTCGGGATTGAAAATGATGGCGGCGGCGGCGCGGATGTCGGGGACCTGGGCGCCGGTCGCATCGGTCTTGAACCGCGGGCGCATCGCCTCCTGAAGCGCTGCGAGGCGGGCTTGTTCCCGTGCCCGGGCGGCGGCGCGGGCGCGCGCGAGACGGGCCTTCCGGGCGCGGGACGCGGCCGCCGAATAGGTCGGCTTGGTCGTGCGGGTCGACGCCGAGGACTTCTTCCGGGTGGCCGCTTCGAGCGCGGACGTCGGCGCACAGACGCTGAAAGCGAGCATCAGCGCAAGCAGTCGAGCTACGTTCAGAGGGCGGATCAAGCGCACGAATCCTCCGATACGACACCGGCTGGCTGGGAATCAACCGTTGTAGTGGTTTGGAACGCACATAGTGTAGCAATAATGTGCGCTCGTCGCAACGAGAACTGTAACCCGACAGTTCCCGGATCACGAAATTCCACAGGAATCAGGCGGTTGACTGTTCTGACCGCGACCGTACCCAAGATGGATGCCACCACAGCTGTATTCAGGCGTGCCCTGGTTCGGGATGAAAGTCCTCGACAACTAGTCAGTCGGATCGAGACTCGCCAACATTTAGTCTGCCATAGCCATGACTTTCATTTACCTGGGGGTCTACTCGTGGCCTTCGAAGGAGTGTTCGCGCCCGCGCATCCCTCCCGATCCGGGACCGTCCGCCGACGGCAAGCGTCGAAGCCATCGATCGATAACGCCGCGAGTGACGTGTGCCAGCGTCTCTGTGTGGTTGCACGAGCGTCTGAAAACTCTCAGCTGCGGTCGCGCCGGAAGACGCGCGCCGGCCGTGTGGAGAGCGGCCATCCAACATGTTGGTGTGATGATTCAAGGAGGCGGGTTGACGATTCATTGCAGCGATCGGCAGGCGTCGCGCGAAGCGTCCGCCGGGTTGGACGAAACCCGGATTTCCAGCGGCCAGCGCCCGGAAGGTGGTGCGAAATCTGTCGTTAGCGCACGCCGACCTCTGCGGTACGGGACTTGCTGAAGCGTCGGTGGGAGCCCGTCATGATGAGCCTAGTTCGCCTCCTCGGATTCACGACTCTCGGATGCGGATGCGTCACCGGTCGCTATCGGGAAGTGGCTACGAACCGTGAGGTTACTTACGTTGAGGAGAAAGGGCGCGCGTGTGAGCATCACGCGCACCGCCGTAATCACACCCTCACGTCGACCACGTTTGGTCTCACGGGTGCCGAGATAAAAGCGTCGTAAGTGTCCCGTCAGGGAACACAGTAGACTGGTGCGCCATGCCACGTCCCGGCACGCGCACCAGTGAGCCGTCACCGCAGACCGTCGTTCGTACCGCCCGTTCCACTCTCTCGTTCTACCAGGCCGACTGCCTGGACGTGTTCCGCTCGCTGCCTGAAGGCTCCATTTCGATCATCGTCACGTCGCCTCCGTACAACCTGGGAATCGACTACCGGTCGTACGACGACTCCCGGCCGCGCGAGCAATACCTCGAATGGACAGGACAATGGACGGCTGCGGCCGCGCGCTGCCTGGAGCCGGAGGGATCGCTCTTCCTGAACCTGGGCGCCAAGCCGACCGACCCGTGGACGGCGATGGACATCGCCCAGGCCGCGCGCAAGCACCTGCAGCTTCAGAACACCATCCACTGGATCAAGTCGATCGCAATCGAGAAGGACGCCGCCGGCGCCGCCGCAGCCCTCGAGAAGGACCTCGCGGTCGGCCACTACAAGCCAATCAACAGCGTCCGATTCTTGAACGACTGTCACGAGTTCGTGTTCCATTTCACCCCCGCCGGGCGGACGCCGCTCGACCGGCGGAGCATCGGCGTGCAATACCAGGACGCGTCGAACATCGCCCGGTGGCGCACCGGCGGCGTGAACAGACGGTGCCGCGGCAACGCCTGGTTCATTCCCTACGACACGATCAAGTTCCGCGACCGCGATCGGCCCCACCCGGCGACGTTTCCGCCACGGCTCGCTGAATACTGCATGCGGCTGCATGGCGCGGACCGAATCCGATGTGCGATGGATCCGTTCCTCGGGCTGGGTAGCAGTGCCGTAGCGGCGGCGCGTCTCGACGTGGATTTCGTCGGCGTCGAGATCGACGAGCACTACCTGGCCACGGGAGTTCAGCGGGTCAACGACGAGCTGAACGAGCGCGGCCTCTTCGAATCGGCGAAAGCGCGTCGCCGAAAGGTCAGGCGATCATAGGGGGAGTGCTGCGGAAATATCGGGGTCTGGTGCTGGCCGCGGTCCTCACCTGCGGCGCCTGCGGATCGGACTCCCCTTCCGCGCCTTCTCAGCCTCCCCAACCTCCGCCCGCGGCCACCACCTACACGGTGTCGTCGATCACCGACGGCGACACGCTGCGGATCACGCCTGCGCTCGATGGGATAGCGGTTGTCAGGTTCCTGCACATTGACGCCGCGGAGACTTCGCAATCGCCATGGGGCGGCCAGGCCACGAGCGCGCTTCTCGAGCTCCTGCCGGCGGGAACGGAAATCCGCATCGAGCTCGAACAGATGCGTATCGACCCGTTCGGCCGCGTCCTGGGTCATGTCATCCGGCGTGACGGCGTCGACATCAATCGCGAGCAGCTTCGAAACGGCCACGGGGTGCTTTTCGTGATCTGGCCGAACGTCGGCCGGTTCGAGGAGTACCGCGCCGCGGAGATCGAGGCACAGCAGACGGGACGGGGGATCTGGAACAGCGCCAATCCGCTGACCGAGCTTCCGTTCGAATACCGGTTGCGTATCGATGGCGGGACACCGTTCAGACTCGTCGGCGACTACTTCACGCGGAGGTACGTCGCGCCTGCCGACTACCGGAGAGTCGACATCAACAATCGCGTCTTCTTCAACAACACCGGCGACGCCACGGCAGCCGGCTACTCCGCGTGCCCGCAAGGCACTGCCGGCGACTACGAGTCGAGCTGCTTCGCGCCGGGACGATAGAAAAGGGAGAAGGGCTCCATCTCAAAAAAAAACGCCCGGGCCACCGAAGTGACCGGGCGTTCTGTCGTGTGTCGAGCGCTGAACTAGAACCGGACGCGTGCGCCGAGCTGCATCTGCCAGCGCGACCGCAGGTCGTCGCGCAGGAACTTGCGGAACGTCGGCGCCATCAGCGACGACAGGTTGTAACCGATCAGCGGCTGCGTCGGTGTGACTGTCGTGTTGTTCGCCGACGAGACCGGCGCGTAGAGGCTCAGCTGCCCGAAGGACATGTACTCGAACATGCCCTTGTTAGAGTTGAAGAGGTTGACCAGGTTCAGCATGTCCAGCGTCACTTCCGTCTTGACGCGGCCGCCGAACGGCAACTGCACGGCGACGCGGCCATCGAGCGTGTTCGACCACGGTGCACGGCACGCGTTGCGCGGAATGATCGATCCGATGTACTTCGAGAGACAGTCATCGTCGCGAATCAGGCCGATGAAGTCCTCGTAGGTCGCCGGATTTGTGCCATTCCGGTAGATCAACTCGGTCGCCGACGACGGGATATAGAGCAGGTCGTTCGTGCCGCGAACGTCGCCATTGACGTCAGAACTCGTCGTCAGCGTGTACGGCCGGCCCGACTGCAGCGAATAGAACAGCGATACCGTCGTCTTGAACTCTCCCCCCATGGGCACGTCGTACGCACCAGACATCGTGATGCGGTGGCCCGGGTCGAAGTTCGAACGGACGAGCGGTGGATCGTTCGGGTTCGCCGGAATGTAGACGTTGCCCCAGTTGGAGGCCGCCTGATCCGACGTCCCGTCCATGATCGACTTCGAAACGCCATAAGCATAGGAACCGGACGCGAAGAAGCCGTTCCGGAACGGCCGACGCGCCTCGAAGCTCACGTTCCAGTTGTAGCCCTCGTCCGTGTTCTCGAGGAGGATCGCGTCGCTCACCGTCGATACCTTGTTGCGCGCGAAGAACGGCCGTCCTCCCACTCCCGTCACGCCCGAGAGCTGGACCAGGTTGAGATTCTGGTACTTGATGTCCTGCATCGTCTTGGACCAGACGAAGTCGACGACTCCGACCATTCCGCCAGGCAGCTGCGTGTCCCCGCCGATGTTGCCGCGCAGGATCGACGGATATTTGAAGTCCGGATCGATCATGTCGACTTCGTTGTTGAACGTGCCGGCGGTCGCCCCGGTGACTGTCGTGGGCTGATTCAGCGGATCCGCGATGAACGGAATCCGGTTCGCGGCGTTGTTCCCCGCCCCGATCCGGGTGAAGTCGATGCCGGTGTTGCCGAACTGGTTAGAAATCCACACGTAGGCAGGGCGGCCCGTGAAGATTCCCAGGCCGGCCCTGACCTGCGCCGTGTTCGTTTCGTTCAGCGTCCAGTTGACACCGACGCGCGGCGACCACTGCACGCCATTCGGAACGACGTCGGTCGCGTATCCGAAATTGGCAAGGGCAGCGGCATTGGAATTGGGCTTGTCAGGGAACTGCGGTGCGTCCATCCGCAGTCCATACGTGAGCGTCACCCTCGGGCGCACGTACCACTGATCGCCAATGTAGAAGCCCCACTGATTGACGCCGAACGCGGCAGACTGCAGCGGATCGCTCGTTGCCGAGAAGCTGCGGTCGTACTGCTGCGCGAAACCCTGATCGAACAGTTCGATCGTGTTGAACCTGTATGTGCCGAAGTTGTCGCGGATGAACAGGTTGCGGATGTCGAGCAGCTCGTTGTGGGTGCCGATCGTGATCGCGTGCTGTCCCTTGAGGAGTGTGAACGCGTCGTTGATCTCGATGATGTCCTGATCGAGCTCGTTGCGCGGAGAGAACTGTTCCGTTCCAGCCACCACCGTGGTGCTGCCGGTGAGCACGACGGTGACCTGCGGGAACGGCGGCTGCTCGAAGGCATGGTCGCGGAAATCACGCACCCGCGTGTAGGTGACCCGGAACTCGTTGACGCCCTTGCCGAACGTGGAATTGAGCTGGCCGACCGTCGAGTTCGTGGTGCTGTTGAAACGATAGTACGAGTCCGGGAACCGGAACGTGCTGAGGCTCGGGAACCCGACGTCGTTCAGCGCATCGATGTAGTTGTGCCGGACCGTCAGCTGGTGATTTCGCGCGAGGTTGAAGTCGCCCCGGACGAAATACTTGTTGCTGTCGGTGGCCTTGCCGAACTCTCCGAGCGGATCGGGGCCGGGATCGTAGTTGTACTTGTTCTTGAGAATGCTCAGGACCTGGTTCACCGCGGCTTCGTTGCCGAATTGCTGGCCGGTGGAACTCACCGAGAACCCGGTCGGCCTCAGCTTGCGGGCATAGTCGGCCGTGCCAAAGAAAAACGCCTTGTTCTGAACGATCGGGCCGCCGAGACTGAAGCCGCCCTGCTTGTCCTTGAACTCCGCGATGGCGCGGTCGTCAGCGCCCTTGCCAACCCAGTCCTGGTTGCGGCCGAAGAAGAACGCCGTGCCGCGCAGCAAATTCGAGCCGCTCTTTGTAATGGCGTTGATACCGCCGCCGGAAAAGCCCCCCTGCCGCACGTCGTAGGGAGAGACGACCAGCTGGATTTCCTGGATCGCGTCCAGACTGATTGGCGTCGTCTCCGCCGCTCCGCCGGGAGCGCCCGCTGATCCCGCGAGTCCGAACAGGTCGTTGTTGGCCGCGCCGTCGATCTGCAGTGCGTTGTAGCGGAAGCTGTTGCCCGCTACGGAAACGACCGAGGCGCCGTCGCCGGCGCCCGAACCCTGGGAGCTGAACAGCGGGCTCACCCGGACGATGTCGGCGATGCTGCGGGTGATCGTCGGGAGCGCTTCCTTGACGGCGTTCGAGACATTGGCGCCCGTGCCGGCGACCGACGAATCGATGACCGTGGGCCGGCTGATGACTTCGACCGTTTCGGTGACCGCCGCGATCTGCAGCCGGAAGTCGACTGCCCGCCGCTCGCCCAGCGCGACCTCGATGCCCGCTTGCTGCTGCTGGCGGAACCCCGCGAGCTCGGCGAGGATTTCGTATCCGCCGACACGAACGTTCAGGATGTTGAATTGCCCCTGTTCGTCGGTGATTGCCTCGTACCGGGTGCCGGTCGCCGTGTGGACAGCAGTGATCGTGACGCCGGGAAGCACGCCACCCTGTGCATCCCGGACGGTGCCCGCGAGATTGCCGGTGGTGACGGTCTGCGCGAACGCAGCCGCGCTGAGGATCAGAAAGGCAAACGTAGCCAGGGCGGCTTTGAGAGCCGACGCGGGCGCGCGTAAATCATCCGACAGCCGGCGGCGGCGTGATGGTACGACGCTCGAAGTCATAAAAGTCTTTCTCCAGGTGCAAGACGGCAAAGAGAACAGGGTTCTTGTGAACAGGGGTAGAGCACTATCGCGGATGGCTCAGCCGTGACAGTCAAACAGTTATAGCAGCGCGAAAGCCGAGCCTCGCTGCACAACCGTGTAAATAGCGATGAGCGCGCCTGTAAACAGCCGATCAGCGCGGCTCGTTCGGCTTTTTCAACGTGTACGAGGTCCGATGCCAGACGTTGGCGCCCGGCCGCGTGACTTTCACCTCGATCTGCCGGCGCCGCTTCGTCGGATCCGGATTCGTCGAGTAGTAGCCGACGACGTAGTAGTCGCTCGTTTCCTGGTCGATGCGCTTGAGCGCCTTCGTGAAATCGTTCTGATTGATGACGGCGATCCCGCCGGTCAGATCCGCGAGGACGCGCAGGCTGTCCTGCGTGTTCCGCACGTAGTCGAGATACTCCGTCATATCGATCTTTTCATCGAGGTCCGGTCCTCCCACCAGCCCCCGGGGATCGATCGTGTAGATGGTGGTGTTGGCACGAACCGCAGCGCGCGTGAGCTCCGCCAGTTCGCCGACGAGATCGGCAAACGCCCATTGGTTGCCCTTGCCACGCAGCGCGGGATCATTCGGATCCTGCTGGTTATTGGCATCGCCGTTGCTGTTGTCGACGTTGTCGCGCAGCATGCCGTAGCGTTCGAGCTCGTTCTTCGCCCGTGTCTTCGAGAACGGATCGAGATCGTACCCGTTGCTGACGTAGATGAAGGCCTTGCGGCGATTGTGCACCTGCTCCAGCTGCCGCATCATGTCGCCCGCGGTCGAGAACGCGACATGCGCCCGGTGCCGGACTTCGGGCGGTCCCTGCGACCCTTCAGGTACGTCGAGGATGTCCTTGGGCGCGAGCGCAGATCCGGAGATCTTCTTGAGCGCCTCGGTCAGCCGGCGCCGGTCGTACGTCAGGTCGATCGAGATCGACGACGGGCCGGTGGAGACGATGCCGAACATGTCTCCCTCGTGTACGAGCTCGTCGGAGATCTTCTTGAACAGATCACGGATGCGACCGGTATTGCGGAAATCCAGGTGCAGATCGTCGACGAAGATCAGGAAGATGCGGCCGGCCGCGTCGGTCGCCGGCCGCGACGGCGGCAGGAGAATGCCTTCGGCAACCGGGGCCGGAGGTGGCGCGGCGATGTTGTAGCTGCGTCCGCCGTGGGTCAGCGAAAACGAGACGAGCTTCTGAGGAACACCGTCTTCGAGGACCTCGAAGTCTTCCTTCTTGAGGTCGGCGATGAACTGGCCGTTGTTGTCGCGGACGACGACGTCCGTGGTGACGAGCTCGACGCGCGAAGTGAAATCGGGCTTGCGCTGATCCTGCGCCTGAATCGCGACACCGATCGTCGCGAGCAGTAGTGCACAAGCACACCTCGCCTGCCTCCGGGATACTGCTTGCATGGTTGCTGATTATAAACCACCCGCCTGTGCCACCGGCGAGCGCGAGCGGCGCCGGGAGCCCGTCAGGCCGGCTCTGAACCTTCGGAGTCGCCCTCGTCCTCTTCCTCTTCGCTGGAGACGGCCTGCCCCGCCGGATTTCCCGCTGAAATCATCGGTGCCGGCCGGGAGCGTTTCCGGCGGCGTCGCCGTCCCACCACCTCTCGAAGAGAAGCCAGGACGGTCTCGTACTCGTCGAGCCCGCGCTGCACTTCTTCGGCAGTAACCCAGCTGTCCGGGTTCAGCCGCTCCGCCAGTTCGTGGAGCTGCTGCCGGCGCCCTTCGTCCTGGACCCGCCGGCTGATGGTGGCGGAGACGTCCGCAAACCGGGCACGGAGCCGCGCAAGGCCCTCCGATCCCAGGCGCGCATGAGCAGGGCTGACCGGCTCCTCGGGCGTTGGCGGCAGCACGAGACCGGAGTCCGCCTCCGCCGTCGCACCCGGCGCGGGCGCTGGCGGTTCAACCGGCTCAGCTCGACGCGGCGGCTCCGGCGGTGCTGGCTCCTCCTCGCCGTTCAGAATCTGCGGCCAATCGAAGTGGATCTGCGGGTGATGCTCTTCGATCGAGCGGATGGCTTCTTCGTCGAGGGCTGCTCGACCGACGCGGACGCCCGGTGGAGTACGGAACCAATAAAGAATTCTGGGACGGCCCCGGTTCCGCCGCCTCGGACTATGGACGACGTAGGTGTTTTCGTACCCACGCTTGTCTCGTGTGAAGCGCAGCGTCGGCAGGGATTACTTCCTTTTCTGCGGTCGGGCAGACGCAGCCTTCGGGGCGGCTGACCGCTTCGATCGCGCGGCTTTCCCTGCGCTCCGCGTCGCGACCGCCTTCCTCCTGGCGGGTTCGGGCTCCCGTCGCTTCTTCGGAACCGCCGCCCGGGGCGCGGGGGCTGCGGGTCGCGCGGGGGCCGCCGGCCGGGCGGCTTCCTGAGCTTTGCGTGCGTCGGCGGGCGCCCGGTGGACGAGCGTGAAGCGAGTCTGGTCTCCGATCGTGTGATAGCTCCAAATCTCGGCGACGTTGACGCCGTTCTCCACCGCCAGCCTCCGGGCGATGTCCACGCACCCTGCGGGTACATAGAGGTGGAACGGGGCCCGGGCCCGTCCGAGGTGCGCCCACTGAGCCATCGCTTCGAGGTGATTGACCGATTCGGCGGTTTCAACCTCGACCGTACCCATCAGCTTTTTACCGCGATCGACCGATGTCAGCACCAGATCCGGAAAGATCTGCACTTGTCCGATGCGCACGGGAACCGTCTGGTCCTCGCCGATGTTGGTCACGACGTCGTGCTTGCGCTTGAGTTTCACCTGCAGGAGCCGGATGACACGGTCGTGCTCGAGCTGCTCGCGGACGGGCCGTACCAGAATTGGACTCACTTCGCCTCCGGCACCAGACAGTACCCCGAATCAGTCCCTCATGAAAACGGGGAATTTCGTCCCCGCTGCCAATCTGTAAAATTGCGGGCAGGAGCCCGAGCCGAGCTGAGTGCTTGACGTGCAACCCTAGAGGGCTGAGAATGATACGGTGATTGCTCCAGCCGAGCCGCATCATTCCGAAGCCGCCACCCGGACGATCCTCATCGTGGACGACGACCGGTCGGTGGCGGACACGTTTGCGAGGATGCTCAAGCTGGAGGGATTTGGGGTGGTGACCGCATTGTCGGCCGACGCCGGCCTGGCCGCAGCTCAGGCTGCGCCGCCCGACGCCATCATCCTCGATATGCGGATGCCGATTACCAACGGGCTGCAGTTTCTCCGGCAGGTCCGCGCGGTCTCCAGCCTGACCGACATCCCCGTCGCGATCGTGACCGGGGACTATTTCCTCGCCGAGCCCATCCAGCATGAGCTGCGCTCGCTCGGTGCCTCGATCCGGTTCAAGCCACTCTGGCTGGAGGATCTGATCGCCCTGGCGAAGACCCTCGTCAATATGCGGCCCGCGTGACCGATCGGTTCCTCCGGGCGTGCCGCCTCGAGCCCGTCGATGCCACTCCCGTGTGGTTCATGCGTCAAGCGGGCCGGTACATGTCCGACTATCGCGCATTGCGCGAGCGGTACTCGCTGCTCGAGATTTGCCGTCACCCGGACCTCGCGGTCGCGGTCACCCTGCAGCCGGTGGACGTGATCGACGTCGACGCGGCCATCCTCTTTTCTGATCTCCTCCTCCCCTTCACGCCGCTCGGCCTCGAGTTCGATTTCGTCAAGGGAGAGGGGCCGTCGGTCGAGAATCCGATCCGGTCGGCCGCGGACGTGGACCGCCTGCGCAGGTTCGAGCCCCGCGACGAGCTGGCCCATGTGATCGAAACGATTCACATCCTTCGGACGGAGCTGACGGGCAGGGTGCCGTTGATCGGGTTTGGCGGCGCGCCGTTCACGCTCGCGGCCTACGCGATCGAAGGCGGACCATCGACGACCTACGCGCGGACGAAGACGTTCATGTACGCGCATCCGCGCGCGTGGCACCGGCTGTGTGAGCGCCTGGCGGAGATGATTGCCGACTACATGCGCGCGCAGATCGAAGCCGGCGCGCAGGCGATTCAGATTTTCGACTCGTGGGCCGGCTCGTTGAGTCGCAGCGATTACCGCGAGTTCGCCTATCCTCACACGCGGGCCATCTTCGACCGGCTTGCCGACGCCGGGGTCCCGCTGATCCATTTCGGCGTAGGTACGACCGCGATCCTGCCGGACCTGGCTGCCGCGGGCGGTGACGTGATCGGCGTGGACTGGCGGTTGCCGCTCGATGAAGCGTGGGGGCGGATCGGGCACGATCGCGGCATTCAGGGCAACCTCGATCCGACGTTGCTGCTCGGGCCGGCGGATCGCGTGTTCAGCGCGGCCCATGAAGTACTGCGGACGGCGAACGGACGCCCGGGACACGTGTTCAACCTGGGGCACGGAGTGTTACCCGCCACGCCGCTCGAACGGGTCCAGGAGCTCGCGCGGTACGTGCACCGGACCTCGGCACGGCCGGTCGACGCAGGCGCGCCGCTCGGCCGCTGATTCCGGACGCGCTGTCCGGCCACTGACACGAAACGGCACCGACGTGATCATCATCATTGGCGCCGGCATAACCGGTCTGTCCGCGGCGTACGAGCTGACCCAGCGTCACGTCCCATTCGTGCTGCTCGAAGCGGGATCGAAGCCGGGCGGATTGATCCGCACGGAGCACGAGGACGGGTTCACGATCGAGCTCGGTGCGGATTCGATACTGGTCCAGAAACCCGCCGCGCTGAAACTGTGCGAAGAGCTCGGTCTCTCCGCACGGCTGATGGCCAGCCGGCGCCCGCGCACCGCCTTCATCCTCCGCGACGGTCGCCTGCACGCGTTGCCCTCACCCTCGGTGCTGGGTATTCCCACGACCCTTCCGGCGCTCGCAAGGTACTCATTGATCGACTGGCGCACGCGCGCCCGGATTGCGATGGAGCCACTCGTTCCCGCGCGCACCTATGCGGACGAGTCGGTGGCGTCGTTCTTCCGGCGGCGGTTCGGCGCGGCGACGGTCGACCTGATTGCCGAACCACTGCTCGGTGGAATTCACGCCGGCGACGTCGAGCAGCTCTCGATGCCGTCGCTGTTTCCGCGGTTCACGGCCGCCGAGCGGCAAGGTGGTGGTGTGCTGCGCGCGGTGGCGCCGCCGGCGTCCGGCGACGGATTGTTCAGGGCCCTGCGAAGCGGCATGTCCGAGCTCGTGGAGGCCATCGTGCACCGGCTCCCGGCGGGCTCGCTGCTGCTCGAAACACCCGCGGCCGGGATCCGGCGCCAGGGCTCGCGATGGCTCGTCGGCGCCGGGGGCGAGCGGTTCGAGGCGGCGGGCCTCATTCTCGCGACGCCTGCACATGTCGGCGCAACGCTCCTGCGCACCGTCGACGAGAGTGCCGCGAACGTGTGCGGCACGGTGCCGTACGTGTCGACAGCGACGGTTGCCCTGGGCTGGCGGCGGGCCGACGTCAGGCACCCGCTGGCCGGCAGCGGTTTCGTCGTGGCTCGCAAGCACAACACGCTGCGAATCACGGCCTGCACCTGGGTGTCGTCCAAATGGGAATCGCGGGCGCCTGACGGGATGGTGCTGCTCCGCGCGTTCATCGGGAGCGTTCACGATCCCCACGCCGCAGATCTTGGTGACGCCGCGCTGATCGAGATTGCGGTTCGCGAGGTCTCGAGAGTTCTCGGCATCGGTGCGCCGCCGGTCCTCGGCCGGGCATGGCGGTGGCGGAACGCAGGCGCCCAGCACACGGTCGGACACGCGGCACGGATGACCGGGCTCGCGGCACGGCTGCGCTCCCTGCCGGGCTTGTGGGTCGCGGGGAGCGGATTCGAGTCGATCGGAATCCCGGATTGCGTGGCCAACGGCCGCCGCGTCGCGACCGCGGCCGCCGATTACGTTAGGATGGGACGGTGACCCTGGCTCGCGGCCGGGGGAAGGGTGCCTCGTTGAATCGATTCTTCGTGTTCGTGGTGATGGTGGCGGTCGTCGCGGGTTCTGCCGCGCACGCGCAAAACAAACCCGCCGCCAGGGCGGTCAGCGATCCGGCGGTGGCCAGACTGCTCGCCGAGATCAAATCCAAAGACAAGGGCCAGCTCGCCGTGTCCGAAGAGGACGGCCGGTTCATGCGACTGATGATCGCGTCGAGCGGCGCGAAACGCGCGCTCGAGATCGGCGGCGCGAGCGGCTACAGCGCGATCTGGATCGGGATGGGACTGCGCGCGACCGGCGGCCGCCTCGTGACCATCGAGTACGACGCCGTGCGCGCCAGGGAGCTCGCCGAGAACGTCAAGCGGGCCGGCCTGTCGGATATCGTCCAGGTCGTCAGCGGCGACGCCTTCGAGCAGATCCCGAAGCTCCCCGGCACGTTCGATTTCGTGTTCCTCGACGCCTGGAAGAAGGACTACAAGCGGTTCTTCGACATGGTCTATCCGCGGCTCGACGCGCGCGGGCTCTTTCTCGCGCACAACGTCGTGAACAAGCGGAACGAGATGGGAGATTTTCTCGACGCGGTGCTCAAGCATCCATCCCTGTGGACGACGATCGTGTCGCCGTCCGGGGAGGGGATGTCGGTCTCGATGCGTCTGCAGTAAGCGCCAGAGCTGGGGAGCGGGGGAGCGGGGGAGCTGGGGAACGGGCGGAAGTTGACGCGGAACGTAACTGTCAGATACCGTACGAGTTGCGGCGGCTGGTCAGGCTGGCGGGAGGAGACTGATGAAGCGGTTCGAGGTGGGCTCGCGCGTGATGGAACCAACTTATGGCCTGGGTTCGGTGATTGCGGTGGAAGATGCGTACACCCGCGTCCAGTTCGATGAACACGGCGTCAAGAAGTTCCTGACGAGCATGTCCAAGCTCGAGCCGAGCGACGAGCCGGCTCCAGCCGGCGCGCGCGGTCTCAAGCCACGCAAGAAGCGGGTCACCAAGAAAGCCGCGGCCGCGCCGCCGGTCCAGGAATCCGAGCCCGAGCCCGAAGACGAGTAGCGCAGCTCCCCCGGTCCCCAGCTCCCCTGCTCTCCAGCTCCGCTCTCCTGCTCTCCAGCTCCCCTGCTCTCCAGCTCCCCTGCTCTCCAGCTGATAAAGTCCCGCCGTGCGTCCGATCCACATAATCGGGGTCCCGCTCGACCTCGGAGGCAACCGACGCGGTGTCGACATGGGGCCCTCGGCGTTCCGCATTGCCGGCCTCGGCGAACGGCTGACCGCGCTCGGCATGACGGTGTCGGACGAGGGGGATCTGGTCGCGCCGATTCCCGAGGTCAAGGCCGCCGGCGACCCGCAGAAGAAGTACGTGCGCGAGATTGCGCGGGTGTGCGAGCGCCTCTACAAAACCTCGCTAGGCGTGCTCGAGAAAGGGGCGATCCCGGTCGTCCTGGGTGGCGATCACAGCCTGGCCGCGGGCTCGGTGGCAGCAACCGCCGATCACGCCCGTCAGGGCGGCGGACGCATCGGCGCGCTCTGGGTCGACGCGCACGCCGACATGAACACGCCAACGAGTACCGGCAGCGGCAACGTCCACGGCATGCCGCTCGCCGCGCTCCTCGGGCAGGAGCCGGCGGAGCTCGCGGGAATCGGTGGGTTCTCGCCGAAGTTGCGGCCGGAGAACACCGTGCTGATCGGCGTTCGCAATCTGGACGAGCGCGAGAAGGTCATCGTCCGCAACTCCGGGGTCCGGGTGTTCACGATGAAGGATATCGATCGCGGCGGCATTGCCAGCGCGATCGAACAGGCGCTCGTTTTCGCCAGCGAGGGGACATCGGGGGTGCACGTCTCGTTCGATCTCGACGTCTGCGATCCGACGATTGCGCCCGGCGTCGGCACGCCGGTGAAAGGCGGCATCGACTACCGCGAAGCACACATGGTGATGGAGATGATCGCCGACTCGGGCCTGCTTCGTGCACTCGATCTCGTCGAGGTCAATCCGATTCTCGACGACCGCAACATGACTGCAACGCTCGGAGTCGAGCTCGCCCTCTCGGCACTGGGACAGAAGATCCTTTGAATTCTGCAGTCGCCAGTCCCAAGCCGCTGCTCGTGATTCCGGACTAGCGATGAGGGACTACTGACTGGATCATGCCGTGGAGCGTCTCGACCAGCATCACCAGTGAGAATGGTTTCAGGATCAGCCGCGTGTTTGGCCGCATCTGCTCCAGCCCGCCCGATTCCTCGGGCACCGCCGAAAAAATGATGACCGGCGTCGGCGGTGGAATCGACAGGACGATCTCGCGCCCGGATCCCTGAGGCAATCGGAGATCGATCACTGCGCCCTGAATCTGGTGATTGCGCAGCAGATCCTGGGCGCCATCGACCGATTCCGCCGCGACAATGTCGAAGCCGTGCATCCTCAGGAACTTTTCGAGAGGGCCGCGAACCCCGGGATCGTCGTCGACGACGAGAATCAACGGACGGATCCGCTCGGCTGCGCGTGCAGGCATGCGACCTCCTGGGGCTCTATCTTGCCAGAAGTCGAAGGAGTCATGCGCCGTCCCCCTGCGATAGAATGCGGGCGGCTCCCTGATTGACAACTTGCCCACACTGCCACGCAACGGTAGCCTCGAACGGGGTGTGCCCATCCTGCGGCAGCGCTGTGTCCCAGGGCGCAGACACCCGCGTGCCGGGCATGCATGAGGACGCCACCCGCACCTCCATCGGCGCGCTGACCGCGGCGGACAACCCGTCGGACGCAGTCACCGGCACTCACATGAGCCTGACGGACGCGCCCACGGCGCCCGGCGTCACGTCGGCTTACTCCGCTGCCGCCGATGCCCCTCACGGTCCGCTCATGCCCGGACAGAATCTTGGTGACCGCTACCACATCGTCAAGCTCCTGGGGCTGGGCGGCATGGGCGCCGTTTACCAGGCGTGGGACGCGGAGCTGGGCGTCGTCGTAGCGGTGAAAGTCATCAGGCCGGCAGACGGTGCCGATCCGCTCACGGCACAGGCGCTGGAACGGCGATTCAAGCAGGAACTGCTGCTCGCACGGCAGGTCACCCACCGGAACGTCGTTCGCATCCACGACCTCGGCGAGATCCAAGGCATCAAGTACATCACGATGCCGTACGTCCAGGGCGAGGACCTCGCGACGATCCTCCGGCGCGAAGGCAAGCTGTCGATCGAACGGACACTGAAGGTTGCGCGTTCGATGGTGTCCGGTCTCGCGGCCGCGCATGCCGCCGGCGTCGTGCACCGCGACCTCAAGCCGGCGAACATCATGATCAACGCCGACGGCGAGGCGATGATCATGGACTTCGGGATCGCCCGATCGATGACGGATGTCGTCGCCGCGGGCGGCGCGGTTTCACCTGCGACGGGCGCCGGCCGGAGCGCGACCGGTGGCCAGACCATGGTTGGTGCGGTTGTCGGCACGGTCGAGTACATGGCCCCCGAGCAGGCGATGGCCGAACCCGTCGACCAGCGCGCAGACATCTATGCGTTCGGGCTGATTCTTTACGACCTGCTGCTCGGACGGCATCGCGCAAAGCAATCCGAGAGCGCGCTCACCGAGCTGTACGGACGCATCAAGGCCGCCCCTCCGCCGCCTCACTCGATTGACCCGGCGATTCCGGAGGCCTTGAACCGGATCATCAACCGCTGCGTCCAGCCGGACCGCGCCGCCCGGTACCAGACCACGGCGGAACTCGCCGGGGAGCTCGAGGGCCTCGACGACTCGGGCAAGCCGCTGCCGATGGTCCGGCGGTTGACGAGACGACTGACCGCTGTATCGGTCGCGGTGGTGCTCGGGCTGCTTGGCCTGACGTTCTGGCTTGCCCGCGGGCCGGGCGTTCCCGTGACGCACGAGCCGGTGTCGGTGCTCATCGCCGACTTCAACAACCTCGCGCAGGACAAGACCTTCGACGGCGCGCTCGAGGGAGCTCTGGGGATCGCGCTCGAAGGCGCGCCCTTCATCACGTCGTATTCGCGAACTGACGCGCGCAAGATTGCCACCGACCTGGCGAAGCGGTCAGCGATCGACGAAAACGCGGCGCGCCTGGTCGCGGTGCGCGAAGGCATCAAGGTCATTCTGGCCGGCACGATCAGCCCCGATCGTGATGGCTATCGCATCGTCGTGAAGGGCCAGAATCCTGACGGGACGGAGCTCTGGGCACAGCAAAGCCGGGCGCGGAACCGCGCAGACGTGCTCAATGCGGTTGCGGCGGTGGCATCGGACATCAGAAGCGCGCTCGGCGACACGAAGTCCCGAAGCGACCGGCTCGCGGAGTCCGAGTCGGTGACCACGAGCTCCCTCGAGGCGCTCCAGAGTTACACGGTGGCGCAGGAACTCTATTCGAACGGCAAGTTCGACGAGGCGGTGAAACAGTTCGAGAAGTCGACCGCCCAGGATCAGACGTTCGGACGCGCGTATGCGGGCCTGGCGAACGCGTACTTCTATCTCGGCCGGCAGACAGATGCCGAGGAGAACTGGAAGAAGGCGTATTCGCTCATGGATCGCATGACGGAACGCGAGAAGTACCGGACGCAGGGAACCTACTTCTTTGCGATTGCCAGGAACTACGAGAAGGCGATCGAGAACTACGAAGCCCTGATCAAGGCGTATCCGACCGACTCCTCAGGTCTGAACAATCTCGGCGTCGCGTATTTCCTCGTACTGAATTTCCCGAAGGCGCTCGAGGCGGGCCGGCGCGCGCTGGAGCTGTACCCGAAGAACGTGCTGTTCCGCAGCAACTACGCGCTCTACGCGATGTATGCCGGCGACTTCGCCACGGCGACGCGGGAGTCGGAGCCGCTGCTGAAGGATCCCGGACCGAATCCCTTCTACAAGATCTACCTGCCGCCGGCGATTGCGGCCGCGGTCAACGATCAGCCGGACGCCGCCATCGCGGCTTACGAGATGATGGCCAGGGCGGGCGCGGAAGGCGCGTCGCTCGCCAGCACCGGACTTGCGGATCTGGCGATGTATCGAGGGCGCTACGGAGAGGCCGAGGGCATCCTTCAGTCAGGACTCGAAACCGATACCCTGTCCGCCAATTCTGCCGGACTCGCCGCCAAGCGAATCATGCTCGCGGAGATCTATGTGGCAACCGGTCGGATGCCGCAGGCGATGACGGCGGTCGAGCAGGCACTGAAGGTCGGACGATCGGAATCGGTGCTGGTGCCCGCGGCCCGCCTGTATCTCGCCGCAGGGCGGCTCAAGGAAGCCAACGAGCTCACGGCGACGCTCGACAATTCCCTCCAGACGCAGAGCCGCGCCTACGCCAAGATCCTCGACGGCAACGTGGCGATGCTGAACAACCGCCGCGCGTCCGCGATCGACGCCTACCGCGAGGCCGTGAAGTTCGCGGACTTCTGGCTCGCCCGGTACGAGATGGGCGTGACCTACGCACGGGCCGGAGCGTGGGCAGAGGCGCTCTCGGAATTCGCCGCCTGCGAAAAGCGCCGCGGAGAGGCGACAGCGCTCTTTCTCGACGACAATCCCACCGTCCGTTACCTCGCGACGCTCCCTTACTGGCTCGGCCGCGCGCAGGAAGGCGCGGGCCAGCAAGCCGCCGCCCGCGCGAACTACCAGAAGTTCCTGGCCGGCAGGGGCGCGACGCTGCCGGCCGATCCGCTCGTCATCGACGCGCGGAAGCGCGCCGGCTCCTGACCGCTGTCACTTCAGTTCCAGCCGCGCCACTCGCACCGATTCGCCCTTCGTCATGCTGCCGATGTAGACGTTCCAGCAGCTGCCTGGCTGGGAAGGCGCCGTCCAGTTCATTTGCCAGGTGTAAGCGCCGTGCGTGGGATGGGGATTCGACGCACCGAAGTACTGGAACCCCGACGATCCCGGCGTCTCGCTGCTGATGAAGAGACTCTGGTTGAGGACGGGAGTGGCAACTTCGGTGCCCCCGGTCGCGCAATTGCGTCCCCAGCCGGTGATCCTGACGAAGCGCAGTTCCGGCCGGAAGTCCCGGCTGTCGATCGCGACGCCTCCCATCGAGAACTTCCACGCGATCGGAATGCTGCTGCCGCTGTTGTATGTCTTCGGCGGTTTCTGATAGGGGCTGAGCGGACCGATGATCGCGAGCCCGGCCTGTACCGTCACCGTAAACGAGGCCGTCGCCGTGTTGCCGCGGCCATCCGACGCGGTACAGGTCACCAGCGTCGCGCCGATTGGGAACGACTGGGTGACCGGGAACACACTGGCAGCACCAGCCGCCGACGAGCAGACCACCTGGATGGCCTGGCCGAGATCCGTTGCAGACGCGCTGTAGGTGATCGGCGCCGTCGTGGCACCGTTCACAGTCGTCGCACCCATATTGGTCGGCACCGTCAGGGCGGGCGCGACGGTATCAACGACGGTCACCACGAAGCTCGCGCTGTTCCCGTTCCCTGCCGCATCCTGCGCCGAACACGTGACGGTGGTCGCGCCGATCGTGAACGTCGAACCGCTGGCCGGCGTGCAGGCCACGTTCACGGCGCCATCGACATTGTCGAGGGCGGTCGCGGAGAACACGTGAACCGCGCCCGCGAGCGTCGAGGCCTGCAGCGTGACGTTGCCCGGGACCGTGATCACTGGCGCCGTCGTATCCACGACGACGATCGAGAAGTTGTTGCTGGCAACGTTGCCGTGGGAGTCGGTCGCCGCACAGGTGATGGTGGTCGTCCCGTACGGGAAGAGGCGCGTGGTCGAGGACGCAGGCACAGCCTGCCCGTTGATCGAGCAGGACACGGTGACGTTGACGCCGAGCAGCGCGTCCACCAAATCCGATGCGGACGCCGAATATGGCACCACCGCTCCCTGCGATCCCGTACCAGGAACGGTGTTCCCGGGAGCAGCCGGGCTGAATGAAAGGACCGGGGCGGCGGTGTCGAAGATATCCAGCCGGTCCCCCTGCTCACACTTCGGCAGATCCGGGTTGACGAGGTCCGGGCTGGTCGTGCAGTCCGGCGCCTGTTTGGACAGCACCACCTGGGTATTGGCGTCGGGCGTAAAGCAGCCAGACGGCGTATTGCATGCGACGCGCAGCGTGACGACCGCCTGTTCACCGGGTGCGAGGCTGAAGCTGGTATTGGCGACGCCCGTCGTTGTCGTGACATTGGCGACCGGCTGGAGAATCACCTGGTTGCCGAGCGTGCAGGTATCAGTGCCCGGCGCGGTCGACACTTTGCTGACCACCACCTGCAACAGGGAACCCTGTGGAAGCGAGAGCACCAGTGCGTCGAGGTCGTAGCCGGAGGTCACCGTGCCGGTGCCCTGAGCCAGATAACTGGCCTCCGTGATCACCGGTTGACTCGTCCATGTCGGGCTGGTCCATGTGGGACTGGTCCAGGTCGGACTGGTCCAGGTCGGACTGGTCCAGGTGGGGCTGGTCCACGTCGGACTGGTCCAGGTCGGGCTGGTCCAGGTCGGGCTGGTCCACGTCGGACTCGTCCAGGTCGGGCTGGTCCACGTGGGATTCAGCAGGTTCGTCGCAAACGATGCATCGTTGAACACCGTCGCTGACGAAATCAGCGGCGAGGAATAGGTCACGCTGTTCACGACTGCGCCGCTCGCCGTCTGCACCGGAAGAATCGTGAAGTCCGCGTCGTGGCTTTCTTCGACGAGTTCCTGCACCGGCGCCAGCGGATCTGGTGCGACGATGACGCGGCTCTTGTTGCCACCGGCGACGAGCGGGCACGCCGACGGTGATTGCCGGCAACTCTCGAGTGGAATCGGTGTGCCGTTGGAAAACGCGCCCACTTCCTCGGCGAGGACGACCACCGGCGCGGTGGAGTTCTTGCGGACGAAGAGGGTCCGTGCTGCCCCCGACGCATATGGAAGATCGACGTACGCGGTCGTCACCCGGGGATTCGGCGCGCGATTGTACCGCGCCATGAACTCTGCTTCCGTCAGATCCGTGAAGTCGGTCTCGAAGTCGAAGGAGGCTTCCCCGCTGCGGGCCGCGAACGTCAGGCGGAAGCGCTTGTTGAGGGTGGTTGGATCCTGCGATTGCGGCGCCACCAGGTTCTGCATCTGCACGACGTAGGCGCGCTTCTCCAGGTCCTTCGTACGGCGGGCATTCCCTTCTGCCTGCATGATGAACCCGCCACCGAGGAGCGACGAGTACAGGTTCTGATTGCGCGTCCAGGTGGGAGATCCCGGCGTACATGCCGCGCCCGGCGCTACGTAGCTGTCGATCAAGGTGGGGTCACCATCGATCTGCAGCACGTCCCGGTTGTCGGTCCAGATCCCGTGCGTCAAAGGCGATTCGTTCGCGAAGTCGTTGATCGTCCAGGGCGTCAGCTGTGTACACCCGTCGTCGGCACAGAGTGGCGGCGTAAATGGATTCCTGGAAACGATCTCCAGGTAATCGCCGAGAAACGGCACCGTGCCGCCGCCGAACAAAGGCCAGTTCAAGTAGTTGTGCTGAAGCTGCACGAACCCGGGCGACGCAGGGGGCTCCGGGTTGGAGTCGTACGCGAGCGGATACTTCGATACCTGGATCGACGAGCCCGGTGTGAAGGTGCCGTTCGGACCGCTCTGCGCCGCGCGCACGTCGACGGTGTGTACGGGAGGCGAACCGATCGGATTGATGACGAACGGGAAGAACACCCAGGGCATCGGCGGCAGCGAGAAGGCGATGTCGTTCCGCTGGTCGTACCACAGCACCGTGGCCCGCTTGCCCGTACAGGCGATCGAGGGCTGGAACTGATGCCCGGGACCTGGATGATTGTCGATTGGCGTGACCGTCCAACCGTTCCCGCTCGATGTGGCCAGCATGATGCGCGCGTAGTCGACCGAGAGACGCGTCGGCTGAGGGAATCGCTTCGAGAACACGACCCGGAGCTGACCGTCAGTGTCGAAACATGCTGACGGATAGCCGTTCGTTCGCGCCATCCGCAGAAGGTTGAAAACCGGATGATCCGGAATCGGGAACGTCGTCTGATCGAACGCGCTCGAAACACCCGAAGGCCAGGGCTCAGCGGGACGCGGCACGCCGAGATTCCCGATCTCGCTCACCTTTCCGAACGTTCTGCCGCCGTTGCTGGACGTCGCGGTCAGAATCCGGTCCGGCGAGCCGGCCTGGCCGAATTCGCGCCAGACGACCTGGATGTTGCCGTTGACCGGGTTCACGACGACGATCGGCGACTGGCTGAGGGGAATGCTGGCGGTGACCTTCGAGCCGTTCGACCAGGTGGCGCCGCAGTCGTTCGAGCTTCGAACCCAGATGTCGCTGTGCGGGTTGTTGCCGCTGCCGAGGAACGTGGCATACGCGACGTAGACCACGCCGGTCGGGATCGTCTGCGCCGCCGGCTGTCCACCCGGCCCGGCGGGAATGGTGCACGACGCGAGCCCGCGCGGCCGGTCGGCGATGACCCACGGCTTATCGAGAAAACGTCCGCTCGTGCCCGCATCGACGATGGTCGTGCGGAGATAGCGCGGCGGCGTGTTCGGATCTGACGAATTGTTATCGTCGATATACACCGAGACGAACTGCACGCCTTCCTTTCCCTCGCCACCGGCCTGCGTCGTCGCCACGCCTCCCGATTCTTCATCGCGATTGAACGCGATGCCGCTGACGTAGAACAGGCCGTGTGTGCCCGCTCTGACGGTGGCATCCGCGGCCGCCTCGAAGCCGGCGATGGGATTCACGCCCGGCAAGCCTTCAGGAGTCGTGTCCTTGAACGATGGGCTGTCGGTCTTCCATCCCGGCAGCAGCGTGCTGCGCCAGCTCTGGCCCCCGTTTCTCGACCAGTAGATCCCGAGCCAGGCATCCGCCGTCACTTTCCCTTTGGGGGCGTCCGGGAGATGGATCAAATCGATCAACCGGTAGTCGTTCCCGGCGGCGAGACAGGTCAAGGGATTGCGGGAGCTGCACGCCATCGATCCCTCGTTCTGCCGCTGGATCGAGACATCGCCGAAGACCTGAAACGGACAGGTGGCGTCCTCGGCCTTGCTGCAGGCGGGACCGCCGACCACATTGACGTTGGGGCCCGCCACCAGCTGGGCAAACGCCGGCGCAGACGAAGCAATCGTCAGTGCGATTGCGAATGCGATACGTCTCATGGGTGTCCTCCGCACCAATGAGTTGAGCGTCGCAGCCAGATCAAACGCAGAGCGTCAACGCTAACGGTTCAATTGCCAGGATTGATTGAGGAGCTTATCACGCCGCTTGCCCATAGGGCCCGCGTCTGGCGTGATCGAGATCAAGAAATCCACGATGTTTTGCGCCGATGCTCGCGGTCGGCCGACCGCGCGACTTTTGTCGTGGCGCCTTGAACATTTCTTCGTGGCGCGAGGGGACTAAACGGCGAAAACGCATCGAGCACGCGCATCGCGCGCCCCGATTCACCTCGCCGATCCGGTCGAAACCCCGCGTGGTACCATGGGCGTTCCGCCGGGCCGCTAGCTCAGTGGTAGAGCACCTGACTTTTAATCAGGGTGTCCCGGGTTCGATCCCCGGGCGGCCCACCAGAAAACTCGCACGCCCCGCAGCGGTGCATCGGAAGCGCTTGCCGACCTCGCTTTCGCGTTCCAGCAAATTGTGATTGCAATCGCATCAGCTGGATCGATCACCGTCGCCCATTTACGATCTGTAGATCGCGTGTTGCGTTCGCGTTCGAGTGAAAGGAGCAGGGTCAGTCTCAAGATGCGTGTGCAGCGAAACGCCGTCGCCCAGGAAGAGCCGCTCGACAGCGGTCAACAACAATCGCCAGATCGTGGTGAGCCTAAGCAGATCGTCTATGACGCGGATCCGTATGCACATCTGACCGCTGGTGAACGCTACACCTTGGCGATTCAGCGGCGCGATGCCTTGCTCGCCGCACGATCGCGATCGTCTTGTTAGCGTTTCGCAATCAGCAGCTGGTCCCCCGAGTCCCCTTTTAGAGAGACGGCATTGCGTACTGCCTGAGCGCGCCCTACACTTGACAAATGGGCGATGCGTCCGGATCGCCGCACCTGCCGAAACGGTGCCCCGTCTGCAAAGGGGCGGGCATTCAACCCGTTCCAAACAAGACCCCCGGATCCGTCCTCTGGTTCTACTGCGCTTTCTGCAAGCATGTGTGGAAAGTTCAGATCGATGACCCGAAACGCGCCTGATTCCACCGGCGTTTGAAACGGGGTCCTTACGAGGCCGCGGCGACGACCCCGCTCCTCGCGCCAGCCGGCACAAAGAGACCGTAGACGATCACGCCATCGGCGGAGCGCACCGGCAGCGCCTCGAAAACGATCGGCTTTCCGTCGCAGATGCACGGAAAGCGTGCGGCGCGGCCGGCGAGGACCGCGGCGCACTGGCGCTCGACTTCGAGACGGGCGACGTCGGGAAATCGCGAGGCGACCGGCTCCCCGGCGCTCGGGCCCGAAACCAGGCGGCCCTGCACATCAAAGAGGATGGGCGAGCCGTCGCCAGTCGCTGAAGTCACGTGAGTTCGTGGGGTGGGTCCGCCGAACCAGACCCCGCCGGTGAACAGGAGAGCAGCGATCGCGACGACGCTGACCAGCACGCCCGGGAGTGTAAATCCGAGCGCGCGCGTAAGGCCGAGGAACACCAGCGTGACGCCCGCGAGGAGCAGGACGAAAGCGAGGACCGGTCTGACCTTCGCCATGGGTGAATGACCGGCGCGTATCATACGCGAGAACCGATTTTTTCACCGCGGCCGTATGTTATTGTCCCGGCGTCTCTTCTCGTCCGAATGGCGACCTGCCCACGCTGCCACGGTCACCTCACCGATCACCACCGCTGCCCCCGCCGTCGCGGAAGAGTCGCGGCTGAGATAACCCTGGCGGCGCTCGCCGGAGGCCTGACGGCGCTGCTCGTCGTCGCCCTCGTGGACCCGGGCGGCCAGTTCACCTACATCGGGCCGACCGCGGTCACGATCGGCGTGTTCGGCGGGATCGGGCTCGATCGCCTGCTGCGAGGATGACGGCAGCAGTTTTGCTCAGTGAGGGTCGACGCTCAGGAGGCCGAGCTTAGATGTCTCAAATGCCAACAAGCGCGCGCGCGGCCGTCGGCGCGGTGACGCCCCGCTCGCCCGGCCCGGGACACACGCCTCACGTGCTGGTCGCCGACGCCAACCCGGCCTCGCGCCAGGAGCGTGAGCAGCACCTGAAGGCGGCGGGAGCGCGCGTCGTCATGGCGCGCACCGGTTTCGAGGCCATCGTCAAGGCGTCCTGTCAGATGCCCGACCTGATTGTGCTCGACGAATCGCTGGGCGAAGTGGAAGTGGCGGAAACGGCTCGCCTGCTGACGATCTGCCCGGTGACCGCGCAAACTCCTGTGCTCTGCCTGCGAGCGCGGCGCAAGGTCCCCCTGCGAGTCCTTGCGGGGCTGCGCCGGCGGGTCGTAGTCTGACCGGCGATCGTATCGGGGCGCTCGCTCCGCGCATCGAGCCGATACACTTATCTACCGTGGCGCCGGTATGGCGCGACGGTGGACGCCGCGGGCTCAGCGCTTCAATTCAATCTCGATCAGAACGTTGATGTACTGCGCCTCGACCGCCTGAGGCAGCCGCCGGCCGTTGATGAAGAACGTCGGCGTCGCATTCACTTTCAGGCGTTCGCCGAGCGCGGCATCAGCGCGAATCTCTTTCAGTGTCGCAGGATACTGCGCGTCGAAGTCGGTGATCCCGGCGACGTCGCGAGCGGCATCCTTCACCTGCGCCGGCGTGAGGATCGGCGGCCCCTGGTGAGAGAACAGCCACGCCTCCATCTTGTCTGACGTCCCCTTCGCCTGCGCCATGATCACGGCGGCCGCCGCCTCGCATGCCGCGAGGTGGCCTCCCCCGGGTACGCCTGGATTGCACTCGCCCTCGAGCGGATAGTGCTTGGTGATTGCCTTCACGGTCTCCGGGTAATTGTCGAACACGGGTTTGTACTTGGTGTAGGTCAACCCGCACAGCGGACACTGATAGTCGTTGAACTTCACGATCACGACTTTCGCGCCACCTCCGTCCACCGGCACGTCTTCCTTGGGCTGAAGCTCCCACCACTCCGCCCACTTCGCCTTTTCCGCATCAGTCACGACCGGCAGCGCTTCGACAGGCACCGACGCCGATGCGGCCGGCGCGTTGCCGGCCGGAAAGGCTTTCGCGGTGACGACCGTCGCCACGACCAGTACCGCGGCGATCGCCAGAGCGAGCGGGTTTCGCGCGGCGGCGACGAGATCGCTCGACGCGCGCCCGGGCACCGTGCCGAACGGCACGCGCGACTCGCGCCATGCGACGAGCGTGATGCCGACCACTGCGACGTAGGTGATCGCGCAGAGAATGCAGAACGCGTGCAGGATGAAGAACGACGCGAACGCGAGATACGCGACGAAGGCCAGCGCCGGCAGCGACAGCGCGAAGATATACGCCGGCGCGTAGGACGGCGTTTTGGCGGGAGGCTTCCAGGCCAGTGCGGCGATCGCCAGAACCGCGGCGAAATACAGTGCCCCGAAGATGGCCACCGGCACGCCGGCAAGCTCGCCATAGGAACTCAGATACGTTTGCGTGCAGCTGACCGTCGAGTTGACGTCGCAGAAGCTCGTGAAATTCGGTACCGTCAGCAGCCGGTAGTGGACGTAGGTCGAAGTGCCCGCGGCGGCAAGGCCGATCGCGGCGAGGAGCAGAACGAGTAGACGGCTGGCTGATGTAGACATGTAATTTGCGGTTGTACCGCAGCCGTGGGCTGCGGTCAACGCGCCGCCACGTGCCCGGGCCACCCTTCTGACAAAGTCGTCAGGCCGGCCACGAATCCGGCGTCCGTCCGGGACCCTCAGACCCGTAACTCCCAGTCTCTCAAACGGTTGCCCCCAGCCTTCCAGCGGCGCGGAGCGTGCACCGTAAGAAGCCGGCCCCTGGCTCGCCCCGGCGATCGTTCCGGGAGGACACATGACCATCCCACGCTGCTGCGCGTTCGTGGCGCTGTTCTGGATCGTCGACGCTTCGCCGGCCTCGGCGCAGTGTTCGTACTCGATGTCCAAGACCGCGTTCTCGGTGCCGTCGACGTTGAGTATCCAGTCGGCCAGCGTGGTCACGGGGAGCTCGTGCTCCTGGACCGCGACAACCACCGACTCCTGGATCACCATCACGAACGGCACGGATCATACCGGCCTGGGGTCCGTGTCCTTCCGGGTGGCGGCCAACCCGACATCGAGCGTACGCACGGGCACGTTGCTCGTGGCCGGCTATACCCTCACCGTCACCCAGGCAGCCGGCAGCTGCACCTATTCCGTGTCCCCCACCAGCTTCGCGATTGACGCGTTGAGTACGAGCCGGACGCTCAGCGTCACGGCGGGCACCCAATGCACCTGGGGGGCGTCGACCGCAGAAACCTGGATCACCATCACGAACCCGGGAGCCGGCGTCGGGATCAGTTCGGTCACTTTCAGCGTCACCGCCAACGGAGCGGCGACGCAACGCGTCGGAACGCTGACCGTGGCCGGCCAGGCCGTGACCGTTACGCAGGCTGGCGATCCGGGCGCGACGCCGCCCCCGCCGCCACCGTCCAATCTGCGCATCGTCCGTTAGGGCATTCGTGACGTTGCCGTGTCGGCCCGAGGACGAGCAAGCGTGCGCTCGGTATTGATCAGGTGGGCACGGCGACCCGCGCGCCGCTACCCCTCAGTGGAATCCCCTAGATTCGCTACTGCCCTTCCCGAGTGACATCGCTGAGCCGGTATGACCTACTAAACCACGAGTGTGCGCGCCGGTCCGCGCCAGGAACAAATCCGAACAACGGTGCACCGTGGCCCCAGGTTTCACCTTCCGACTCCCCGACCGGTGCAAGTTCTGCGATGCCCTGGGAACGGTGACGGTTGAAATGACGATCGTCCGCGGCGTGACCAGGCGCACCTGGTGCTGCCGCGGGTGTCGCCGGGAATGGCCGCTGTCCGACCGGGAGTTGAAAGCGTTCGAGCGCCATTTCGTCTCTTCGGATCGCGGACGGGCAGCACGGCGGCGCCGGTCCACCGCACGTTAGCGCCGTTGCGACGAGCTGGCACTCTCCTCGCAAGTGCGCGCGGCGGACCGGACCAGTCCGCATTTCCGTGTCGCCGAATCAGACGCCGGGCTCTGCGAGCGTAGCGTTATGACTCGGCCCGGTGGGAGGGAGGGTGGACGGGAGCCCTTCTTCCCGCCCCTGCTGTTTCAAAATTCGGCGCTCAGGGGCACTTTCCTGTCGTGCTAGGATTCAGCGGACAGATGAACCCCCCTTCGAGTTGGCCCGAGCTCATCATGTGGCGTGATGGCCCGCGCCGTTGCGAACTGTGGATGTCGTCCGGCGTTCCCGAACTGCGCCTGTTCACCGACAACACGCTCCTTTATAAGGAGCGCGCCCCAATCGAGTCGCTGTACGAACGCGCCGAACAGTTGCGCGGGCTCAGAGCCTGAGGGCTCAGCCCGGTATTGGTTTCGACATTCCTGTTCGCAGACGAGCGCCGGTTGCGTCAGGCACCGAACTGACGCAGGTGGTAGTCCGTGTGCCGCCAGGCCCATCGCTGCCAGTCCCGCGTCGTCATCGACCCGAACATGCCGTGAGCGGGTTCGAGCGATCCCGGCCTCGCTGCTGCGATCGTCCGGAGGGCGGCCACGACACGCTGGCGATCGCGATCGAAGTCGGTGGGCCGGGTTCCGCCGGCCCTGGGATCGTGCATCGGGTTGGTCGGCACGCCGTGCGGCAAGCGCCTCGGGAGCCAGAGCCACAGGTACTTCGCGGCGGGCCTTTGCCGGACGGCCAGGGGCTTCGCCCGAGGTCGCACCAGAGTCACCATTTCGCAGGCGTCACCGAGATGACACAACATCTCGTGCGATGTGAGCGTGCCCCAGCGCCGCGGCGCGTCCGGGCGGACGCTGGAGAGCCGATCGATTAGCGCGTGGAGGACCGCCGGTGTGGCAACGGTGCGGAAGACATCCACAGCGCGTCGAAGCATAGCAGCCGATCGCGCGGACCGACTTTATACTCGCACGGCGTACATGATCCGCAACGACCACGGCATTCCCCTCTGGACGTTTGCAGCCGTTCTGACCCTCGTTTTTCTGGTGAGTCATGGAACGGATGTCGGAAAGGGGTTCGTCAAGGAGGATGCCGCGTGGGTCATGCAGAGTCGCGTCGACACCGTGCACGACCTCTCGCGCGTGGTGACCCGAACCGGTGGCTTCTTTCGTCCGGTCGTGGCCCTCAGCTTCGCCATCAACTACTGGATGTTCGGCGGCGATCCTCTCGGCTACGGATGGACGAACCTGCTGCTCGCAGCCGCCACCGGGCTCGGGATCTATATGCTGGCGCGGTCACTCGGCCTGCCCCGGGGAAGCGCGCTGCTGGCCGTCGCCCTGTGGATCCTGAACTTTCACGGCATCAACATGGCAGTGCTCTGGCTCAGTGGCCGCACGGCACTGCTGCTGGTGCTGTTCGCGGTACTCGCGGCGGTCGCGACCGCGCGCAATCGCTTGTTGCTGGCGTGCGTGTTCGCGCTGCTTGCGATGGGCAGCAAGGAGGAAGGAGTACTCCTTCCCATCGCGTTGCTCTCAATTCTTGTTCTCCATCCTGGTGTGCCGGCGACCCGACGCCGGGTCCTGACATTCGGTGCGGGTCTCGTAGCGGTCTGGGTCGTGTACGCGGCGGTTCGGATGCAATCGGATGCGATGACACCCGTGAACGCCCCGGCCTTCTACACCTTCGCCGCCAGTGGCTGGTCTCCGTTGAAAAACCTCGCAGAATACGCCGACCGGTCGCTGACGTTCTCGCTTGCCGTGACGATCGTCGCGATCGCGATTGCCGGTTCGCTGCCACGACTCACCCGGGCCGAGTTGAAGATGCTCGCGCTCGGCATGATCTGGCTGATCTGTGGATTTGCTCTCACCATCCTGCTGCCGGCCCGGTCGAGCCTTTATGTCGTGTTCCCATCGGTAGGCGGCGCGATCGCGGCTGCGGTCATCTGCACGGCCGCCTGGCGAGCCATGTCGCCGAAACGCCAGGCGCGTGCGGCGCTCGCCGCGCTGCTCGTGCCCGTGCTCCTGGTTCCGATCCACTGGCGGCGCAATGCACGATGGACGGAGCTGGCGATCGTTTCCAGAGATGTTGTCACGGTCTTTACCGCGCTCGCCGGCACTGCCGCGCCACGGTGGGATGTGATCGTGATCGACGACCGCAGCGCGCGCGCGAACATCGCCGCCGCAATCGCGATTCCGGATGCCGTCGAGCTCGCGATCGGCCGGCGCCCGCACGTCTGGCTGATCCCGCCGCCCGACGACATGGAGGCGCATGACTGGACGACGCCGCCGTCGAATCCGGATGCCGTGCTGGCGTTGCGTGCCGGACGAATCGTGCGCGTGCCGGTGACCGAATGGAGGCCCGCCCCGGCGGCCGAATGGCCGTGATCGATGGGGCGACAGCAACGACCGATCCGCGGGGTGCGTGCTATCATCTAGTGTTTCGCTGGCTCGACCGCAGCGCTCTCTACGTCCCCATCGTCCAGAGGCCCAGGACGTGGCCCTTTCAAGGCCAAAACACGGGTTCGAATCCCGTTGGGGACGCCAGCCTTCGCTCGATCGCAGGTGAAGGCTGCCCCGCCCGAAGCCGCGCAGCGGCGGAGGAGGGCTGTCTCTGTCCACGAGAGCTTCGGCTGGGCAAGCCGCAACAAATTCGGTCTGTCAGGACTGCTGCAGAATCCGCTGAGTGAGACTGTCCTCCACGTGGAAGTTTTTCGACACCCGCGCCGGCGAAATACTCCGAAACCACCGAATCACTGCACGTTCTATAAGGGCGACGCTCTTGCAGAATGGCCGTGCGTGTTCTCGTGTAGTCGTTTCGTCTACGTCATTCAGAGTGTCTCTGATCCTCGCCGCTACTACGCTGGCCTGACGACGAATGTGTCGCAGCGCCTCGACGTACACAACTCGGGCGGGTCACAACACACGCGGCAGTATCGTCCGTGCCGATTGGTTGTCTCTCTTGAATTCGGATCGGAGGCCAGTGCCACGGCGTTCGAAAAGTACCTGAAGACCGGCTCCGGCCGGGCGTTCGCGAAGCGACACTTCGTCTGACAGCGAACGCACTTCCGGTCGGGTGTGAAGACGATCAGGCCTCGATCAGCTTCCGCAGCATCTGCCGCGCTCGTGGTGCGTGCTCTCACAGCAGCCCTTTCCATTCGGTCAGCTTCGTCCGGAGCAATTGCCGCTGCTGCGCAGGATCGATCGCTGCCACGCGGAGCTCTCCGAGATCCGCTACGGGTGCTCGACGGTGTCGTGCTCCGGTAATTAGTTCGGCTATGAGAGCTGCCCTCTACCGGCGATCGGGCTCGTCGCCCTTTTCGCCACGGGAGGCTGCCACCTGGCGCACGACCTGTTGCGACCGCAGCCGTCCGCCGGCAGATACCGCGCGCGTGCCACCAGCCGTGGAGATGATCTGCCAACGACCGGCGTGCACCGATCCCGCAGAAGCCCATCGGCTCGAGACCGTCATCAGTCGAGCGGCTGGAACGCGTGCGCGAACACCTGGTCGGCGATCTGCTTGGATTGGCGGCGCGCGACCTCGTCGGCGAACCGGAAGTGGATACCGAGCAGGATACGGCCCTCCACCGCGTCGTCGGCCAAGGCGGAGAAGCGGTGATACGTACGCGGCGCGATCGGCTGGCCGTTCTCCAGCGCGCCCGTCGTCGCCTGAAACGTCCAGATGTCGTCACCAAAGAAGTTCTGGAGCGTTCGCATGAAGGACCCGCTCAGTGAGTTGAGGCCCGAGGTGTAGTCCGGATACGGCGGGTTGTTGATGAGCGGCAGCCAGTCAGGGTCAGGCTCGGTGCGGGGGTTGCCGTCGTTGGCGGCCTCGAGGATCGCCGTGCTGGGCCTCCAGAAGTGGTAAGTGCGCTTGTTGTTCCAGGTGTTGATTATCGAATCAGCGGCGGAAGCGAAGGCCAGGGCGAAAAGCCGCGCTCGGTCGCCGCTGTCGGTCAGGCGCTCCAATGCTACGGCGCGGACGACCCCAACCAGGTTGGGCCCGGAGAAGAACAGCGCAAAGGTGGTCTGCCCCGCCGACCGGGCGCTGTTGGTGCGCCGCCCCATCGCCTTCACCTCCTGGTAGTCCCGGGTGTACAAGCCGCTTGTGAGCGATGGCGGCCCGGGTTCGTTCAGCAGGCCCTCTCTTGACTTCAGCACAAACGGGGCCATGTCGCCGATCCACGGCCCCGCCATCGGCAAGAACGCAGGCGGCGTGGGACGCCACTGGCCAGGATCGGTGCCGCCGGTGAAGATCTCCGCGTTTACGGGAAACGAGCCGTCGTGGGTTCGGTTCACGATCATGTTGAGCGCCGCCTGCTTCCCTATTGCGACCCCGGGATCGTCGGCCGCCAAGCCGTTGTTGCTCAAGTAATTCGCATAAAAAAGGTCCACTTGGTCGATGAGTGGGCCGCTCACGGCATTAACCTCCGGAATACTGAGCCGGCTCACCAGCACGTCGTGCGCGGCTTTGGCCACCGCGGCGACCATCGACCCTGACGCGTCGGGAATCGGCGCGTTGTACGTCCTGAAACGACGTTGATAGGCCTGAACCGCGTCGTGCATCGCGATGTGGACGATCGCCTGGTCGATCGTTCCAAAGGGCCCCGGCGGCCGGTTCGGCTGGTTCGCGCCAGTGACCTGGATTGTCAGCGCGCTCCAATCGGCCACTACTTCCGCCGATGCCGGCGTGGCAACGGCAAGGCTGCCGACCATGATCGTGCTGGCCAGTTGCCGCGCAAGACGATTGCGTGGAGTCCTCATGTCGCCTTCTCCTGTCAGCTGGTCCGAAGGCCGCCAGCTAGCCTGATCTCGTGTGAAACCCAGGGAACATTGGGATCGGAGCCGAGGTCGAACTGGGGACTACGTGAGCCGTTACGGCGACAGCGGCGACGCAACGTGACATGAATCGCTGTCGTCAGGTTGTTCCTATACGAACTGTGCACGCCGACGGCGCGCAGACCGCACGACATGAAATTCCCGTGCAGTAAGTGTCATTGCAGAAGATCGGATCGCGTCTTGGCGAGCCGGCGCAATTTCTGTTGATTTGATTGGTTCGGGAGTCTAAAGGACAACACCAGCGGCAGAAAATGATTCAAATCAACTTTCTGAGCAATACATGCGCGACAGACAAAGGCTCTCTCAGAGAAATCTTTGTCGTCCACCATGGCCGCCCTGGTATCGAAAGCAAGGTCGGTCTCTCACCCGACCGCCGCAGCAGCCTCGCGATGACGCGGACCGACTCCGCGATCTCGGTCCCAGGTCGGCGAGCGCTTCACGCATCGGGGGCGGGTCGAGGGTTCTCACCGCGCACCCGAGGATCAGGCTCCGACTTTTAAGGCGTTGCTGCTCACGCGTCAACGCCTCGACTTGCTCGAGCGCCAGGCTGGCGTGCGCCGGTGACCTTTACAAGTGCGCCAGCCGTTCGCTCTCACGCGGCCGTTCGTACGGTCCCCTTGAGCGGCAGTTCGTACGTTTCTCCGTGTCCGGCTTCGTACGTATCTCGCGAGCCCGTTGGGGACGCCATCCAGTTGGACCAGATCCCATCCAGCAATCCGTCCGTTTTGATCGGCGCGGTCCAAGGGATCCAGTCGGGCACATCTGCCATGTCCTGAAGGGTCACCGGCCCGATCAGCCGACGCACCAGCGCCTGCGGAAGTCCAATCCAGCAGCGAGCTGAAGCCTGTGCGGCGCTGATCGGGTCCTCTCAGGTCGCCACGTTGCCTCCGGTGTTCCCGCGGAATCGAAACAGGGCTACCGTCCCCGCAGAAACACGTCCCAGATCGGGATCAGCAGGCCGAGATCCGCGCCAGGATCCTCATCCGGATAATGCTTGCTCTTCCCCGGATCGCGCACGGCCGCCGTCCCTCGGAACCGGAACTCGTTACCGTACTTGTCTCTCAGGCCATCATCCACGTACCCGCCGCTGATGCCGAGGTAGTGATCGGAAAACTTGTGCAGCTCCTCGGCCGCGCTGATGCCGTCGTGGTTGTCGTCTTCCCAGAGCAGGAGCTGCTCGTACAACGCACAGCCTTCACGGACCAACCCCTTACACGGCGTCGATTGACTCAGCGCAGCAAACCCGTTCCCGGCACCGGGCAGCGTATGGTTCCCGAACAACTCCGCGCCGCTGTCGATCGTGCCGTTACCGTTACGATCCAGAGCGAGAAACGCGAGCTTCGATCCTGGCGCCGTCCACGCGACCAGTTCGAGTCTGCCGTCCCCGTTCAAATCGAACAGCACACCCTGCGCGGGATCCGTCAGCCGATAGTCCTTCTGCTTGATCTCGCGCTTGTCGCTGCCGATCGGCATAATGATCATGTCGTCGATTGGTGCACCGGCCGGGTTGATCGCGCCCGGATAGCGGCTGGCGATTTCGACAGCGATCCGCTCCGTCTCCTCATAACGTCCCCGTTCAACATACTCGACCGCTAGATACGCTCGCGCCAGGGCGCCCACCTGTGTGCCCTCGTCGCACCACGCGTTACCTTGGTGCCGGATTGTGGCTTCGAGAAGTTTCTCGCGCTGCTCACGATGCGCGGCCACCCGTACCTCATGGATACGCTCTCGAGTCGGTTGGTCCGGGGAGGTTCTGTTCGGTCGTTCCTGCTTCGAGGTGCCGGTCGCGGCTGCCGACACAACAGGCACGAGCAGTATCGCGACAAGGAATTTCACCAGTTGCCACATGCCCCGCATTGTATCCACGAGCCCCATAATCGGCCCGGTCCCCGCTGCCAGAGTGAACTGCCGGATTTGTCCGACGGAGTGTCCACCGCAGGACCGTCCGACAGCGGGCCAGTCGGCGCGAGCACCCTGGCCGCTCCTCGTCCTCCCTGCGTTGCGGTGCGGCGGGCAGCTGCCCCCCAACCTCCTCGCTCACCCCCGTCCCGCCGATCAAGTTGTTCGCACCGGGGCCGGGGGCCGGCCAGCGTGACCCTTGGGCGGAATCGAAGCCACAAGGGGGCGATCCCTCGGCGACTTCCGTGCGCTAGCTACTTCCCTCGCGCGTGCAGGTTTGTCGTCGGTGGCTGCTCAATGCGGCATCCTGTTGACCGCACCCGCCAGCACCTTCGCGATCTCTCGCGCCGAGGTGAGGGCGCCCTCTCCTGCCTCGACACTGAGATGAAACGCCACGCGCCCGACTCGGAACAGGATGGTCGTCGGGCCGTTCGTTGGTTCCCTCCATACGAAGGCGTCGGTCGCCTGGGCGCTGTGGGAATACGCGAGTGGAGGATGGTTGATATACGTCTCATCCCCGAAGACGTGGTCGGTCGGCCAAAACGCCCGAGTCGGAAACGACCTAGCAAAGCACTCCAGGTCGTGCTTCGCCGCCTCAGGTGTCTGCAGATATACAACTATGACGCGCGCCCGCTGCTCATTCCGTATCAGTTGCAGTGACCGCGTGTATGCGTGAGGTGTCTTGTGGCTGGTCACCGTCCAGGGCGACGGGATCACGGTCGGCGCCGATTCGATCGCGAGTTGGATCGCTTCGTCGATATCGTCTTGGTGCTGCATCACAGGACAGGGACTCGGGCGCACTCTTTGCGCTCCGGCGGAGGCGACCATCATCACGGCGAGCATCAACGAACAAACAGACAGCTTCGGCCCTGACATCCCATCGCCTCCCGTAGCGTTCGCCTATTGTGGCTGGCTTGGCTACTTCGACGAGTGAACTCGATCACCGGTTGGCACACCGATACGAATCGGCGGCGGCTGGCCGAAAACATCCCGATTGATGAGCGGTTCATTTCGACGACGGAGGGACTGGAAAACAGGGGCGAGAGTGAAGCGCGAGCACGAGGGTTTTCGAGCTGGTCGTTTATGGCTCTTTGCGGACGCAGACGCAATCGGTGATCCAGAGCCCTCCCTCGCCCTTCACTCTCCACTGTCCATCTCGTTTCTCCAACAAGTAGATGAACCCTGACGGGCAGCGGCAAGGCGGCGCATCCTCAATGCGAACGTCCACGAGTGCCTGGGTGCCGTCAGCCGACATGCCGGGGCGTGATAGGCGAGCAATGCAATGCGCCGGACTCTCGTCACCGCCTGCGAGCACCACACCTTCAGGCAGGCGGATCGCATCAAGCGAAACCGCGCTCTTGTTGACGGCTTCGGCGGCAGTTATGAGGTCATCAGGCACCCGAGTTGGGGGAGGTGATTCGGCACCGCTGACATACCAGGGAGTAATCGGTTTCCGACCGGCCACCCATCGTTCAGGCCACGAGAATGTCGAGCGGGCGACTTCGCACTTCGAGGTTGACGCTAGTGACAGGTGGGCTACGACAGCCGTCGAGACTTCAGCTTCGGATGAAGGTGCGGGTGGAACTGCGACTGATTGGCTGTGAAGCAGGACAAGCGTCAGCATCAATCCCTTCACGTGGCCTCCCATTCGGTCGCGTAGCTCCCGCTATCACGCAGTGGTCAATGTTCAATTTCAAGGGGAGTAGGTGAGCTGTTGAGACACAACCTAATCAGTCATCTGACCTCGAATGAGAAACGACGACCCGAACACGGCCAACCCCACAACAATCAAAGCCCATCCCGGGCGAACGAACACACCAACGTCGGCCCAGTTATGAAAGGCGCTCAAGTCGCCTTTGTCGAAGACGAAGTTCCGAGATGGCAAGAACATCAGCCCCAGTAGCGCGACTACGATCCCTCCGATTCGAAGGACGGTCTTCAGGTTGTTCATGGTTCCACGATCCGTTGCCCTGACTCTCAGGGTAGCGCAATCAGGGACTTGTCGCGGCTGCAGTCCGCCGCCATCGCTTGATGGTCGCTCCCGAAACCCCAAGCGCCTCCCGCTTGACCCGTTCGGAGAGTGCTCACCGCCTCGCTCGAACTCACTCAGCGCGGCCAGGATGTGGAGTTGGAGGCGACCGGCGGGTGTGCCGAGGTCGACCCTTCGTCCAGGGAAACGAAACCAGCCAATGGCTTGCAGGTCCTCATTGAGACGGCTCGTGCCCGGACGCGGGAGACCGCCAAGCAAGAGCCTGCAGTGCATCGGACAATCTCGTCATCCCGGCAATGGAAGGCGCAGGTAGACGGCATTGTTGTTCGTGTTGCGTTCTCGAGTCGGCCACCGATGGCCGCCGTTTCCGCTCGGCGTGACCACGTGAACGCGAACGCCGATGCCACTCCCGCCTTTCGGCCACTGGAACCTGACTTGTGGGCGGATGCTGTGGTGCGCAGCGACTGCGCCGTCCCAGCGTCCGCCGACACAACAGGTATCACTCCCTTCAATGAAGGGGTCCAGATTCAACGTCGCGACTGTGGCCGTCCCGCCGTCGTTGTGGATGACCACCTCACAAGTCACCGAGGCTCCCGCCGCCGGCGCACGCGGGACGCATCGCACGCTCTGTTCATCGACCCGAAGGTCAGGTTGGTTCCACTTAGCTGGCGCTAACCGCACCGCAGTGGGCAATTCACTGAGGCGGTGGACGGTTAGCGAGTCTTTCCCTGCGTCAACAAAGATTTCTTCGATGCGTGGTGTGCCCCAATTTTCAAGTCTGCCTTCACCAAGCCAGACGCTGACAGCGGCCACTCGGCCACCAACCGACTGTGCCCGCGCTATGACGCAGATCGGATAGCGGGGATCGTCATTCCTGTAGGTCGCCGGACAGTTCGTGGGTGTCCAGTGAACCGATGTCCCCGACCGTGCCAGCGTGCTCATCCATTGGTCCAGCGAGATTTTCGGCAGCGTAGCGTCCAGCTGAGATACGAGCACCGCTTTCGCACGAGGTGTCCGCCGATCCTCCTGCCTTGCGCCGAGCGCAATACCGGAGGCAACAAGTGCAAACGAGAGCGAGGCGGCAAGGGGTGCCGACGGCACGAGTAACCCTCCGAACGTCGAGCGACTCCTGCGATACCGAATCATGGATTTCGTCGGATCGTCACTGGCGACGAGTCGCGGCTTTTTTTCAAGCGATCGGGCTGCTCATTTCCAGCAATGGGAGGGCGCGGAACTCTCCGGCGGCCACTCCGACTCGCCGATGTTGAACGGCTGAAGACCGAGTGGCCGCCGCCGGTGCAGGTGCCGCACCTCACAGACCGGCCGGCAGTAGCGGCGGGTCGGCAGCTTCTCCAGTCCGCAGTCAGAACAGCGGTGTCCTTTCGGTTTGTCGCCGGTACGGGACCATCCGCTGTCTTTCCTGAGACGTTCGCCGCGTCGGCATAGGAGCGGCTCCCAAGACGACCACCGGCAATCAGTCTCGGCGCGGCGCACGAAGGTCGATCGGTATTGCGTTTTTGGATTGCACGACCATTATGGGATTCGTAAGCGTCAACTCGGCGCGGACTTCCACGGCTCCTTCGGTCTGGGTCAGGACGTGCTTTAGCGCTCCCTCGGTGCTTTGCCACACTGCGGGTACGCGAATCAATGCGCTCTCTCCTGGCGCCAGTCTCTGCAACGTACCCGGCACCGATCGCGACCCGTACAGACCTTGGGAGTCCAATGGCGCAAGATCAGTCGAGCGCGCGCGATCCCGCACGAATATCGTTAGAAAGCCCTGGACTATCGAGGGTGTGGTTGATTCCCTCCGAACACTCGCGCGGTCGGGCGACCACGGCAGGAATGCCGGAGTTTTTCCGGCGTTCTCGATCAGCACCTCGTAGACCATCGGCGCGCCGATCTCGTAATCGGACCGGTCCAGGCTCAGGAGTGTGGCTCTGAGCACGACTGATGTCTTGTCACCAGCCGCGGCGCCCAGGGATCCGGACGCGATCCCCCCGGGTTCTCGCGGATCGGGCACATGATGGATTGGGCCATACGCCACCACATCGAGCGTGTGATCAGCGCGACGACGTCCCTGCGCGCCGAGTAAGAGGGCGGTCGAAAGAACGACAAACACAAGGACTTTCATCTCAAGCTCCACAGAGGTGCCGGAGGGCATGCGACATAATTAGGGGCAAAGTTGATTTCGCCTAGGAATTGACCGGTGTCTGACATATTCACCCCATAGGGTTCCACTTGTGTCGCAGCGTATATCCGTGTCACGCGTGTCTGCAGTCCAGCAGCAACGTCGTCCTTAAACTGCTGATCACTCACGTTCGGACCCTTCACCGCCGCCTCCGCAAAAATGCCGAGGTTGTTCAGCGGGTCGTTTTGTGCATCGACGTAGTGTCGATGATGGCTCGCCGAAGCCCCGCTCTCGTGACGGATGGTTTGGGCCTGCAGGTTATCTCCACTGATGAATCGCCCCATCTGTGTCGCAGGGACGTAGTCGCCGCACTGCATCTGGAAGAATTCACGCGTCGGGTTTTCCAAGTCGGGAACCAGCACCCAATAAAACGCGGTCGGCACAGTGATCGGTTGACTGGGCGGTCCTTTCACGCCGATGTCGCTCAACTGGGTCCGTATGAATTTGAAACCATGATTGGGACCCTGATCAGCTATCGGGGCAGTCGCCTCCGCCGGCAACCCTCCCCATGCTAGGTCGAGCCCCATGGCCCCGGCAACGGGATATACCCCTGTCGGGGGGTTCACGGGGTTCAAGACGTGGCCATCTGGAGTCGTAAACGGCCAGTCCTTCTTTGTGGCCTGCTCCGCTTCAAATGCCCAGCCGGAACGGGGCAGCACTTGCACTTCGTCACTGCTGATGGGAATCGTGCGGCCAGCCATCTTCACAGTCACCGAGCCCCTGCCGCCTGCAACTATGACACCTGGCCAAGTGACGGCCCCGGTATTAGTCTGTCGCAAGACCTCGCCATCCTGCAGTGACGCGTAGCGCCATCCCTCGAATGTCGCGCGATGCGCTCCAAGGACCCTGAACGTTGCCTGCTCGCCTCGCGTCACAGGATTGGGCTCGATCGTGAGACGAGGACTCTCAACCTGAAACTTGAAGGCCCATGTGGGATACGCGCTAGCTCTCACGCGCAGGAAGAAATCGGCGTCCGGCCCCATATTCACGTACGTAACCGGAGCCGCAGCCGCGGCGGGGAACTGGACGGCAGTCCCCGCCAAGACGTTTGTCAGCCGGATCAGCTCCTGCTGATTCGCGTCGTGCAAATGGATCGTGAAATTGGATCCCCACTTATTGTGCCCGGTGGCTTCACCTGAGACGTAGATCAACTGATCCTGTTTCAGGCGGATGCGGTAGAACTGCCCGCCGACGGAAGGCTGCCCGGGGGATTCGAGAGGGTGAACGGTTCCGTACTGCATCTCGCCCACGTCGATGAGGGGCGCATTCTCGAAACTGTCACCGCCACGATTGTACAAAGGCCGGGGCTGCTTTTTCACAATCATTGTGTAGAACACGGGAGGGATGGCGCACCAGTTAAAGGTACCCGCAGTCACCTCGACGAACTTGGCCAGACCTTGCGCACCCCGGGTGCCTGGCAGAGGATAACCCGACGGTTTTGCCGGATATCCCATCGCGTCCAGCTTCGGCACTTCGATGAAACACGAGCCGTTGCGGCAGAGGAAGTCTTCGGTCGCGAGAAAGTCCCCTGACGCGTTCTTGAGCGTCAGTTTCATAGAAACATCAGCGGGTAGGCTCCCGGAACCGCAGCCAATGCGCTCTTGGGGCGTGGCAACGCGGTACGATACCGCCATCCCGACCACAACCGTCTCGCAGGGCTTCATGGCACGCTCGCCTGCGAACTCGAACGTCGCGCTCGTCGTCACACCGAGGGTTCCCCCCCAATCGTTCCATTGCGATGGATCGGAGGGACACGGCGGCGGGCCCTGAGCTTCCGCCACATGTGCCGTAGCGGCGAGCGTCAGCGACGCAAAAAGGGCAATCGCCAGGAGGCGGTGAGGACGGTGTGTCATGTAGCTCCCTATGCGACCGGAGGCGATAAGGCGCGCCTTAAGTCCGATAATCGTGTGCCGTGTGTAGAGCAAATGCGCTGCCAGCTCGGCAGACTTGGCGGGTCTACAAAAAGACCCCGACATTTTCGTGAGGAAGTCAGAACGAGCGGACGCTGAATCGGCGAGGCGCTGGCCGACCGGCCAATTCGTTGGCCGCAGCGCTTCAAGCGTCCTGACCAACCTGGCGTACCGGCGAGCACGGGGATGTCCCGGCGCCTGTTGAAATTTAGCGGCGGCTCAGTGACCGAGTTTCTCACGTGGTCGAGGTTTCAGGGACGAGTCTCTGAAACGGCGACCGCATATACGGCGCTAGCCTAAGCCTAGGAGTCCGTCCGAGTAATCGCTGTGGTAATGACGTTTACTCGTGGTGCGCGCCCACGATGCCTACGGCCGCTCTCGGCGATGGCCGCGTCGGTCTGCCACGAGCGAATCGCGTCTCCGGACGCTCCCGACCGAGGATGCGCTATGCGCATCGCGGCGAAGATTGGGTTTGCTGTGCCTGGTGTTGGCCGCTTGCATCGTCCGAGTCGAAGCCCGGCGCGTCAAGTCGCTAAGCGCTCCAGTTGAACTGATGCAGCGTGCCGGAATCGCCGTCCCAGGCTCGCAGGTCGGGATCGGACCACCGGCTGCCCTTGCTGCTGGCCAGGTCCATGCTGTCGATCAGGAACCCGGCCTGCGCTGCCGCACCCTGGACCTTGGTTGGCCGTCCGGCCGCGTCCTTCATCGGCTGCAGCTTCGCTCGGCCGACGCTCCCGACCGTCAAAGAGGGGGTGTCACCCCACTCGAACTCGATTTTCGCAATTTGTGCCGGCAGCCGCTTCGTGATCACCGCCCCAAGCAGGCCTTCCAGGTGGCCGCCCTTGTTGCCGCTGAAGATCGCCTCCAGGGCTCGGCGCTGTTCCTCGTTCGCGCTCTCGTCGATGTAAACGCGTAACGTCCCGTTACCGGCGAAAAAATTGCCGGGCCACTCGCCGGTGAAGGCGGCTTTTGTGCCATTCAACATGACGCCGTCCGATTCGCCCTCGTGGATATCGAATGCAAAGACGCCTGCGCACCAACCGCGGTCAGGTTCGCCGGCAGGACCCAGCCAACACGGGCACAGCATCTTGCAGCTGCAGAACTCGATGCTTCGTCCGGAAATCTTCCATCCCATCGAACACCTCCCCCCGAATGGCCCAGTATATGCCCGACGGCCAATCGCAAATGCTCAGGCCGCTCAATTCCTTCACAACCTTGCCGGCACGCATTGCTTGAGCGCGATTACTCAATTACTCGGACACGCTCCTAGGAACGACGATCTCCTCTCGGCTACGGGTGTACTCTCCCCCTCACGCGACCCTCTCCTCCGCCGTGGTCAGCCCGAGCTGCGGATCACGAGCCCGAAGCTCGACCACCAACGTGGGCATATCACGGTGCCCCTTCAGCCGGCGGAAGCCTTTGACAGCCTCGAGGACACCCGCGGCAACCCAGCGGAGCATCATCTTTCCCCCGCGCCACCGCTTGACGTTCCGCTTCACGTGTCGTGTGCGGCTGATGAGACTTTCGGCGGCGTTCGTGGTGGTGAGCGATCGCTGGAGTCGCTCGGACAGTCCAAGGCCCATGACCGTCAGCGTTTCTTCGAGACCCTCGCGCACGCTCTCGGCCGCGCTGGGATGCTCGGCCTCCAGCCGGCGTGCGAGATCGAGCAGCAGCCGCTGCGCGGTTTTCATCTCGGTGGCCTGATAGGCGCGTCGCAGGATCGCTTGCGCCCACGCGCGATCGCGGTCGCCCAAGTACTCGAGGATATTCCGGGTCTTGTGCACTTGGCAGCGCTGGACGAGCGCGGCCTCGCCGAAGGTGGCCCGCACGGCTTTGCGCAGCGCCTTCGAGCCGTCGAGGATGACCAGCAGACTGCGGTCGGTGCGCAGGCCGCGGCTCTGCAGATTGGCGAGGAGGTCCTGACACACCCGCGCGTTCTCCGTCGACCCATCCCACAGGCCGAGCGCGTGTTTCTGGCCATCCGCCGCGATCCCGAGCGCCACGATCAGACAATGCTCCCCGATGTGGACGCCGTCGATCAGAAGCCCGACCAGGTCGAGCCTCTCGAGCGAGGCGGTCTGCCACGCCGCCAACTGCGCCGTGGTCTTCGCCACGAAGCGGCGACTCACGGCACTCTTGCTCGTGCCGCGGCTCCGCATCGTCGCCGGTACCGGCTCCAGACTGCGCGCATAGCGCCGGGTGGCGACGCCGACCAGCATCTGCTCAACCACACGGCGATGCTCAGTGTCACTCATTTCGCAGCCGAAGTCGCTGACGGCATCGTGGCAATCACGTCCCGAAGTCCAGTGACGCTGACGGCACGGATGAATCGATACTCTGGCTCTGGACCTTCCTCGGTGATGACGTCCTTTGGCAAGATCACCTCACTCCAGAACGTAGCCAGTCTCCTGCCCTCTCGAGTGAAGACGGGCATCCTCCCCCGGCCGGCATGGAGCAACTTGCCATCTCGGACGAACAGAATGGCCTCGTCGTTTTTCTCCGCATCGGAGATATCGCAGATCCAGGTCGGAGCGGCGACGAAGCTCACGTGGCCCGTCACTTGACCTTTCCAGCTCTCTAAGATGGTCGCCGTTGCTCGAGGTCGCCGAAGGAAAGGAATGCCAAGGCTGATTCTGTCGACCCGAACGACGCCGATGAACTCGGCCTGGTGGGCAAGGTCCGCGAGGCTGATCGTCGTGACCTTCGCAGCCAAGGAAGATTGGGCGCCACCCAGAATCGCGATCAGCACGACCACCGTTGCGAGTGCCGTTCGCACCATGCACTTCATCTCAGGCAATAAGACGCATTGCTGGACAATGCGGCCGGGCAATCGTGGTGCGCGGGATCACTCCTCGTCCGCTGGATCGGTACCGCCGGCGGTAAGCGCCGGCGCGGCGATCCGCCGTGCCAGTACGATCCGCTCGGAGCTCCGCTGGGTAGGAACTCAGCGGGCAGGCCGGGCGGATAACCGGCCGTGCGGGGCGTCTCCCAGCCCGCTGAATGGCACAGAATTCTACACGGCGATGCCGCCCGTAATTAAAGGCAGCGCAGCTTTGCTGCCTGCTAAGCTGATTGACCATGTACAGCACCACCAGTGCGGTCATCCCGTAATAGGAGAATCGCTCCCACGCCTCGGTCGCTGCCAGGTCGTAGAGTCCCTTCGGCTGTCTGAAGATGCCGCGTGCGGGCGTACCCGCGACGTCAACCGTCGCTGTCATGCTGCCGCCTCCTGCTGCTGCGCTCGAATCCAATGGTGTGCTCCAGCATAGGCGCCGACTGCGATGGACTGACGTGTCGGTGACGATGGAAGGATGCCCCGGGTCAGGGAAGTCGCGAAATCCTAGCACCTCTCGATTTCCTTGGCCCGATCCACCGCCGATGGTAGACTCGCCGCCTTCCCGACATCCCGGCAGTCGTCCAGCCGCAGGAGTGCGAAATGTCACGTGTGTCTCTGACCCGGCGCGATCTGCTCGAACGATGCGCGGTTTTCGGAGCGCTGGTCGCAGTGCCGGCGCTGGACATCCCGGCGATCAGCGCGTTCTGGCAACAGGCGGATGCGCTCAAGCCGACTCCCCCGAATGCCCTCGGTCCGTTCTACAAGAAGCGCGCACCCGAGGCGCGCATGCTCCGGATGAAGACGGACGCCGGCATGCCGCTGGCCGTCGCCGGACGAATCATCGACACGCGCGCCGAGGCGGTGCGCGACGCGACTCTGGAGATCTGGCACGCCGATCACGGCGGCCATTACGACATCGCGGGCTACCGGTTCCGCGCGAAGCTGCCGCTCGACGCCGAGGCGCGCTACCAGTTCGACACGGTGATGCCCGGTCATTATCCGGATCGCGTCTGCCAGCACGT
>Ga0114129_10000075_pt1 | contig 91461 bp, 85 predicted proteins | sample RhiMetdeltSRZDD1_FD_80071 | JGI IMG/M metagenome (GOLD analysis project Ga0114129, IMG submission 80071) | Populus rhizosphere microbial communities from Tennessee, USA - Rhizosphere MetaG P. deltoides SRZDD1 (version 2) (version 2) | ecosystem: Host-associated > Plants > Roots > Rhizosphere >... | reverse complement strand
GTACAAGGGTCGCACGGTGACTTACTCGCGAAAGGTTTTTCTCCCGGTCACTAACCTTTGCCGCGATAAATGTAGTTATTGCACGTTCAGAAAAGACCCCACAGACCTCGACGCGTGGACCATGTCTCCCGTGGAGATCGAGGATACGCTGGTGCGTGGCTGTCGAAGAGGGTGTAAGGAGGCCCTCATGTGCCTTGGAGATAAGCCCGAAACCGCATTCGCCCAGTATCGTCGCACTTTGGAAGCATTCGGCCACCGGTCAACTATCGAGTATGTGGGTCGCGCGTGTGAGATTGCCGTCTCTCAAGGCTTGTTACCACACACGAACGCCGGGGTTTTGAGTCGCGATGAGATGGGGTTCCTCAAGCCGGTGAATGCCAGCTTAGGTTTGATGCTGGAGAACGTCAGCCCTAGATTATCCCAAAGGGGAATGCCTCACTTCTCTGCCCCTGATAAGGATCCCGCTCTTCGCTTGAAAATGATTCGTGAAGCTGGAGAGCTTTCTATTGCGTTCACGACGGGCATCCTGATTGGAATCGGAGAAACACGCGAAGAGCGCGTGGACAGCTTGCTTGCGATAGCAGAACTCCAAGAGCGATATGGGCACATTCAGGAAGTCATCATTCAGAACTTCCGCGCTAAGCCCGACACGCGAATGGCGGGCTTCGCCGAGCCGGATGCACTCGAAATCGCACGCACCGTCGCAACTGCCCGATTGATTCTGGGTGGCGATATGAATCTTCAAGTGCCCCCGAATCTCAATCCCAGCGCTCATCAACTCATGTTGCGTTCCGGCATTAATGACTGGGGCGGAATTTCCCCCGTTACGCGTGATTACGTCAATCCTGAAGCAGCGTGGCCGCACATTGAAACGCTCGCTGAGACATGCCGGGCCGCGGGCTTTACACTGCGTGAGCGGCTCGCCATTTATGACGAGTTCATAGACCGCGGCCATTTTCTTCCTTCGGGGCTCGCAGAACTAACCTCCGCTCTTCGGGCAGCAATTGCAAAGGTGCAATATGAACCTGCTTGATCGCGTGAGCCTGCCCGTTGGCATGATCTTGTCGCGAGCTTTGGACAACGAAGAGATTTCGTGGCAGGAAGGGCTACTACTGTCCGAAACGAGCGGTGTCGATCTTCAGGCCGTAGTTACCGCAGCGGATGAATTGAGACGTCGCCAAGTCGGCGAGATCGTTACATACGTCGTCAATCGTAATGTGAACTTCACAAATGTCTGTGTGAAGCATTGTGGGTTTTGTGCATTCAGCCGCGCATATCGCAGCGAGCAAGGTTATTTTCTCCCCACAGACGAAATCATTCGCCGCATTCAGGAAGCCGTCGATCTGGGAGCAACCGAAGTCTGTATGCAGGCGGGTTTACCGCCCGACATGGATGGGTATTTCTACGTCGATCTCACTCGGGCAGTAAAGAAGGTCTTGCCAGGTTTGCATATTCATGCCTTCTCTCCGGAAGAAGTTCTCTACGGTTCGATTCGTTCAGGAGCCTCCATCCGCGAGTACCTCACAGCATTGAAGGAGGCCGGTCTCGGATCATTACCAGGCACGTCGGCGGAGATTCTGGATCAAGAAATACGTGATCAGATTTCACCGGGGCGCATATCCGTAAAAGAGTGGATCGAGGTCATCACGACCGCTCATGGTCTCGGCATTCCGACAACGTCGACCATCATGTATGGTCACATCGAAACGCCGCTTCATTGGATGAAGCACATGAATTTGCTTAGAGATATCCAACATGAAACGGGAGGATTTACGGAGTTCGTTCCACTGTCGATGGTATATCAGGAAGCGCCAATGTATCATCACCGGCTCGCGCTACAGCTTAGGCCCGGCCCTAGCGGTCATGAAGTGGTGAAAATGCATGCTGTCGCCCGGCTGATGCTGGGCGCAACGTTCAAAAATATTCAGTCCTCCTGGGTAAAAGAGGGGCCACGCCTGGCACAGTATTTGTTGTCGGCGGGGGCAAATGATGTTGGCGGTACCTTGATGAACGAGAGCATCTCGACCTCCGCCGGGGCGCAATATGGACAGCTCATACAACCTCGCGAGCTGCGCCGCCTCATCCGCGATGCCGGACGTATTCCCGCGCAACGTAAAACGAATTATGAATTACTTCGGATTTATGAGAATGAAGACAGTGAGTCTTCGGCTTTGGATTTAGTGCGCGATGCAGATGCGCGTTTTGGTTCCTATCGCAAGCTCGCAGCTTCAGCTGATTTTCGTTATAAACGACATGTCTAGTCTGTCCGCTATACTCGAAATATGAATCAGGTTTCACCAGTGTTTACGGAGTACGAGCAACGCATCATTCGAGAGCTTGCGATACACCGTGTGCAGCCGAATGCCATACAGCGCCTCCTGGAAGGCGTCGGCAAACCCGTGGCAAAGATCATCGACATCGGCAAACGCTCGCAGATCCGCGCTCTGCGTGGGCTTACAACTCAAATTCACGGATGGATAGAAGAAGGCCTGATCAAAACGTTCCAGGTCGCGAACAAGCTTACGAACACGAAGGAAATCTCGAAGAGGTATTCCGCGCGAGGCATTCAGGTCGGTAATGATTTCGAGTCCCTTCGGTTTATGCCGCTGAGCCAGCTTGATGCGGTTGCCGATTCCCTCCGTTTCGGTAGCTCATTCCTGCTCGGCGCCGAAGGTGCACTCCTCGGCGGTGCTACTACTCTGGCCGAAGGTATACCTGGGGCTCAGCTGGTGATTCCATCGCTGATGCTGACGGATGTGACTTCCTCAATGACGCTTCTGTCGCGTCATACCTGCCGTATCGCGACGGCCTATGGGTATTCCTCGAAAAGGCCCGAAAACCTTCCTCATCTGATCGCCGCAATGGCACCGCAGTCCGAAACCAGCGACGAAGGCTACCTGGCGCTCAAGACCGCGGTTGTCACCTCGATCCGGGAATCCGGTCAATTCATGGCGCGCACTACTGGCGTGCTGCTCGACCGGCAACTGCTCGAACGAGAGGCACCCCAGATGATCCGTCTTATCACCTATGTAGCGGACCGTTTAGGGATTGTGATCACACAAAAGGAACTGGGCGTTCTTGTTCCGATCGCAGGAGCCGTTTTGAACAGCGGCATCAACCTCGCTTTCCAGCAGGTCGGCCATCAAACAGCCAAAGACTATTTTCGACGCGCAATTCTAGAAGATCGTTACGGTGAGGAACTCGTCGGATATGCCGTCCAGCAAGAAATGGCACTTCTCAAGAACGGCGGTAAGCCCGAAGCTTAGTATCCCTTCTCAACTATCTTGAGAAAGCGCCCCGCTGTGATGGGCTGCTCAGTGGCGGCACGGTTCAGCACAGCGAGATCATCGGCTGTGACACGTGGATTAGCGAGGCGCTTCGCAATCGCAACCAGCGTATCACCTTCCTCTGCCGTGTAAATTCTTAAACGATCGGGCTGGACGCGAAGAATTCTCTCATCGGTCACATTGTCGAAACTGCGGATCGTTTCGTCTATTTGACCGCCATATCGCCGGAGATCTCGAGTAATTCCGATGATTTGAAAAATCTGATTGCGATATTCAATGAACCCGGCGCGAACAGCCACGGCGCCCCCTTGCGCTTGCGTGACATACGTCGCCAGCACTGCATTGTAGCCATGGATTCTAACGCTCTGAACGTCTTGAGGAGTCGAACCGCGCGCCGCTAACCCTCGAATGTAATCCTCTGCTCCCGTACCAGGCTGAACTCGGGCAACCGTCAATTGAAGCTGTGCATTCCGTTCGGGCTCGATGGCGAAAACGGCTGCTCGTGTATTATCCACACGCCATTTTGCGGGAAAGTCGATTTGAAACTGCAGTTCAGGATGATAGAAGCGAGAAGCCTCAGTGAAACCCTCTCGCGGGTTGTTGCCGAATACGATGCCGTCAATGGCTTTGAGAAAGGGCTCTCGATTCACAACCATGCGCTCTTCCGTCAGGCCAAGCATTGAAATCCAGTGTTCGGCGAGCATGCGCGTCGCTTCGACGCGCTGTGGCGGATCTGGATGGGTAGATAGCCATCCTGGAATTGTCTGTCGATCATTTGCGGCCGATAGGCGCCCGAGAAGATCGAAGAAGTTGCTGACTTGACGGGGATCGAACGCCGCCCGTGCAGCGTATTCCACTCCGAGCCGGTCGGCCTCACGCTCATCGTCACGGCTGAAGCGAAGAAACAGGACGCCCGCTCCCGATTCCGCCAAGTTTCCGAATTGGCCGAATGTCGGCGATAAGACGCTGCCGACGCCAAGTCCGATTTCTGCGAGCTCTTGCCGTGTGATCTGCCGCACAGAATGCCGAGCGGTTACATGACCGATCTCATGACTCATCACTCCTGCCAGCTCGGCTTCATTCCCGAGATACGCAAGGATGCCGCGCGTCAGGTACACATACCCGCCGGGAATTGCGAACGCATTAACGACCGGTGAATCGACGACCGTAAAATGCCATGCCAGATTCGGCCGATGGGAAACGCGCACGAGTTTCCGCCCCATTCCATCAACGTAGTTCTGTAAGGGAGGATTCTCCGCGACTCCATACTCCTCGCGGACTTGGGGATCGGATTCCCGGCCCATCGCGATTTCCTGGTTTTCCGAAACCAATACAACCTGGCGTTTGCCAGTAACCGGATTCCGCGCACAACCGGTCAAACCGGAGCTAACCCACAAAATAAATGCGAACAGAATCAGTTTTTTCATCGTTCAGCCCTGCTGATATTTTAGTGAGATGGTCGCAATTCTCGTGATTCTTACGCTGATTGTCGTCAATGGCATCTTTGTGATGGCTGAAATGGCCGTCGTTTCGTCCCGCAAGCCGAGACTTCACCAGCTCGCAAACGAGCAAAGCCGTGGCGCGCAAGCTGCGCTCGAACTGGCAACGAGTCCCGATCGATTTCTGGCGACGACTCAGATCGGCATCACCCTGATTGCAATTTTGACGGGCGCACTCGGCGAACGTACCTTGACGGAGAGGCTTTCTTCACGACTCGAACAAATTCCCCGATTCGACGGCTACCACGAAACCATCGCTTTCGCTATCGTCGTCGCTTTGATTACGTATTTTTCGCTGGTCGTCGGCGAACTCCTCCCGAAACGTTTAGCATTGGCGAATCCGGAAAGCATTGCGTCCGCCATCGCAGGTCCGATGAACGTCATCTCGCGTCTATGCGCGCCGGCTGTTCACCTTATTAACGGCTCAACACAGCTATTGATGAAGGCCCTGCGGTTTCGGCTGCCCGAAGGGTCCCCCGTAACTGAGGAAGAGATCAAGGTGATGATGGAACAAGGAACGGAGGCGGGGGTGTTCGAGGAAACAGAACACGATATCGTGAAGAGTATCTTCAAATTGGGTGATCGGGGCGTTAATGCGCTTATGAGGCCAAGACGTGATGTCGTATGGTTGAATCTGGACGATCCTTTCGAAGAGAACCAGCGCAAGCTGGCTTCTTCGCTCTACTCGCGATTCCCGGTTGCGCAAGGTACTCTCGACAACGTTGTCGGGATTGTCCATACGAAAGAACTGCTGACACGATGCCTGGCCGGATCGAAGATCGATTTTAAAGAAAAACTGCGGCCACCGCTGTTTGTCCCGGAAGGTCTGCCGGCCCTGAGGCTTCTCGAGATGTTCAAGAAGTCACGCACACATCTGGCGCTTGTGGTCGACGAATACGGCGGCGTCGAAGGACTGGTGACACTAAACGACGTAATGGAGGACATTGTCGGAGATGTTGCCTCTGTCGACATGCCAGAAGAGCAGCAAGTCCATCAGCGGCCCGATGGGTCGTGGCTGGTCGACGGAAAAGTGCAAATCGACGATTTGAAAGAGCTGCTCAATGTTTCGAATCTTGGAGAGGACGAGTCCACGGGATACCAGACTCTCGGGGGTCTCGTGATGATGCATGTTGGAAGAGTTCCTGTTACGGGAGACGTGTTCGAGGCCGTCGGCTATCGTTTCGAGGTGGTCGACATGGACGGGAAACGCGTCGACAAAGTGCTTATAACGAAAGTCCCGGAGCCCAAGAACGAACGAAATTCAGAAAACGAATGAATCGACAAAGCGGACTGCTCTTTACCGCAACGCTTGCTCCAGCATCGTCGATGCATCGGTCTTTTCATCGCGGTATTTCACGATGACGGGTGCATACAACGAAACGTTATGCTTCGATGCGAAGTCGCCGGCCGCAGGCCGGGATCCCGGCACCAGAACAGCACCAGACGGAATGGTTAAAGGCTGGTCCGCTGTTTTACGATAGACCTGCCCCCGGACCAGGTCGTACACAGCTGTTCCACCTGTCAGGATTACGCCGGGTGCAAGCACGGCGCGCGACTGGATCAAGACGCCTTCGTACACTCCACAATTCCCGCCTATAAATGCCTCGTCCTCCACGATCACCGGCAAGGCTCCTGGAGGCTCCAAAACACCGCCAATCTGAGCAGCAGCGGACAGATGCACGCGTTTGCCAATCTGCGCACACGAACCCACTAGTGCGTGTGAGTCGATCATCGACCCTTCGTCGACGTAAGCGCCTATATTGATGAACATCGGTGGCATGCAGATCACGTTGCGGGCGACGTACGCACCATCGCGAATCGTCGAACCACCTGGTACGATGCGCACGCCACTAGACGCCGTCAGCGGCTTACCAGGCAGCGTATCCTTATCAAAAAAATAAAAGTCTTCTTTGATGGAGCGATCCTCGATCACGCCGATTTTAAAAGCCAGCAGGATGCCTCGCTTCACCCACACATTCGTTTTCCAGCCGGCCTCCGTTTTTTCCGCCGCTCGGAATTCACCATTGCTGAGGCCAGCACGGAATCGCTCGATTACAGACAATCCCCTGAGTCGGGCCTCTTCTGCACTTTTTTCCAAAAGGGCTTCGATTTCTTGCGGAAGGTTCATACGTGGCTGCTTAGACTTTGCCCGCCGTCTGTAAGAGGCCGAGTTCCTCGACGACCTTCGCGAACCTGTCTCGATTTGCCGAGTTCATTGGTACAAGCGGCAAACGATACTTCTCCTCGATCAGTCCCATCATGGCCAGAGCGGCTTTTACAGGAATTGGGTTCGTTTCAACAAAATTGGCATTCATCAGTGGTAACAGCTTGTAATGGAGTTCCCGTGCTTTTGCAAAGTCCCCCTCGAGGGCTGCATCAATCATCGAAGCCATCATCGCTGGAGTCTCGTTCGACACAACGGAGACGACGCCATCACCGCCAATCGCCACGACTGCCAATGCCAGTGCATCGTCGCCGCTGAGAACCGCGAAATTGGCGGGCGCATCGCGAATGACATCCATAATTTGTCCCAAATTGCCGGATGCTTCTTTCACTGCAACAATGTTTGATATTTCGGCAAGCCGCAGCGTTGTCTTTGCCTCGATGTTTCCGCCCGTACGGCCGGGAACGTTGTAGACGATTACTGGAATATCATCAGCCTCTGCGATCGCCTTGAAGTGTTGGTAGTAACCTTCTTGCGTAGGCTTGTTGTAGTAAGGACCGACGGACAGCACTCCATCGGCACCGATCTGTTTGGCACGCTTCGTCATTTGGACGGCCTTGGCAGTTGAATTCGTGCCGGCGCCGGCAATCACGGGCACACGCCGCCTGGATTGCTCGATGACGATCTGCACAACGCGATCAGTTTCCTCCGAATTCAGCGTTGCACCCTCGCCGGTTGTGCCACATGGCAACAACATGTCCACGCCTCCATCGATTTGGAAATCGACCAATCGACGAAGCGCCTTATCGTCTACGGAACCGTCCGATTTGAAAGGTGTGATCATCGCAGTTCCGGTTCCCTGAAATCTCTTTTCGCTCATAACTGGCTCCTTTTATTACTGCTGGCGGCTTGGCCGCTCCTACAATTCCACGTCTTCCATTGTATAGACGCCCTTGCGACCGCGCAGCCAATGAGCGGCTTTCAGAGCGCCCAACGCGAAACCTCGTCGGCTTTTTGCTACGTGCCTCAGTTCGATGAGATCTGCGTCAGAATCGAATCCAACAGTATGAGTACCCGCAACCACACCAGTGCGAGTAGATGTCACGTGCAGCATCTTTGGACTGATCTTCCCTTCCGGTGGGCCTGTGAGAATCTCCGTCTTACGGTCGATTTCATTCAGCAGGATACGGGCCAGTGTGAGTGCTGTCCCGCTCGGACTATCGAGTTTCTGCCGATGATGGATTTCATGAATATAGGGGTCGTACTCGCTCGTTCCATTCATCAGTTCGGCGGCGCGCTTCGCGATACGAAAGAAATAATTCATTCCCAAAGAAAAGTTGGTTGAATACAACAACCCGGACTCTTTTACGGCGCTTTTAAATTCCGACAAATGTTCGTGCCAACCGGTAGTGCCTACCACGATATCCCGCTTCGCCTGGATTGCTGTCCGGATGTTCGAAACGGCGGCCTCCGCTGTAGTGAAATCGATACAAACGTCCGCGTCAACCAGGGCTCCCGCCGTAACAGGATCATCTATTTCAAAGACCCGCGCAATGACATCACCCTGTTCCCGGGCGATAGCATCGATCTCACGCCCCATTTTTCCAAAACCGATCAACGCAATTCTCATGCTAAAAGTTTCCGGGCCAGTTTGTCGTAGAGATCGATACCCTGCAAAAGTTCCTGCTTGCTAATCTTTTCGCCTGCCGTGTGTGCGTCGAGAATCGATCCGGGCCCAATCAAAAGTCTCTTGCCCATATTCCCGAGATAAGGGACGTCACTGCCGAAGGAGACAACAGTTGTCGCAAAACCGTTTACAACGTGCGTGATCTGAGGGTCCGAAGCTCCGACGATCTCCATAGTAGCCCGATTTCCGACGATCCGTCGCACCTTCTCTTCGACCCGCGCGCGCGGCTCAACCGTGCGAATCATAATGGAAGCGGTTGCCGTTGCCGGCACTATATTTGCTGCTTCGCCGCCGTGAAACACTCCAATGTTTAAAGTACCCTTACCTAAGACGGGATCGTCGCCCCAATCTGTTGCTTCGCAGTCTTCCAGGACTCGGAGCAAACTCTTAATCGCGGAGACCCCAAACTCCGGATACCCGGAATGTGCCGCCCGACCGGTCACGGTGAGAGTGAGCATCAACGTGCCCTTTTGAGCCCTGGCGAGCTGATTCTGCGTAGGCTCGCCAACAATGACGTATTCGGAATTCCACTCCAGCGTATTCGCGGTCTTGGCGCCGATACTGTCAGTCTCCTCGCCGACGAGGAACAGATATCCGAAATTGGTGATGCCGTCTCGCCGAAGACGGTTGCCCGCCTCGATCATTGCTGCAATGATTCCCTTGGTGTCGCATGCCCCACGCCCGTAGAGGAACGCATCATCCTCCCCAACCGGTAGCGTCGCGGGTGGGACCGTATCGATGTGTGTACAGAACATGACGCGGCCCTCACCAGCAAATGCGACAACATTGAACCGGCCCTGAACTACATCTTGCCGCTGCACACGATAACCAAGCGATAAGAGATGCGCCGCGAGGAACTCGGCAATTGCATGTTCGGAGCCGGTCACCGAAGGGATCGCCAGCAGTGCTTTTGTGAATTCAAACGGATTCATGAGTAGGCACGATCCAACGCCGCCGTCACTCGTTCCCGCGAAAACTCGCGCTCACCGCAAAGAAAGTTGATAATGCCGTCGCGATCGGGCGCTCTGAACTGAATGTCATAGTTGTCTGTTATGTCGGGGCGCAAAAATATCTCACGGATCTGGTTTACCGAAGGACCGAGTGTTTCGCGAATTTCTGCCGGCATGTTGTCAATTGAGCCGAAGTCGGAAAGTAGTTTCAATGCTTTTTTAGGACCGATGCCTTTAATACCTTCATTGAAGTCTGTCCCGACCAGTATGGCAACATCGATCAACTGCTCACGAGTAATCCTGTAATGGTCCAGCAACGCAGCTGTATTGATGATCTCCGGCGTAATCGGACGGAACGCTCCTTTGCTTGGCAGAAACTCCTTGCCTGAAATCGTGAGGAAGCGGAGCAATCGCGGGGCACCGAATAGAAGACAATCATAGTCTTTGCTGGAGGCTGCCCAAACCATCGACTTCGCTGCCATGTGCGATGCCTGCGCTTCTCCCTCCGAGGGTGCCTGCACTACAGGCAACCCCATCAGCCGGAGTAACTCGCGCGCCTCTTCGGCCATTTCCCGCGTCAACCGAGACGTCATCGTAGCCTTCGAATAAGCTCGTGCAAGGTCGCCGGCCTCGACAGCTTCCGCAAGCTCGGCATCGTACTTCTCTTTAATGCTTCTTCGGCGCGCAATTTCCGCAAACTTCAGATCAGGGGGCTTGCCGTCGAAAACGAACACGAGTTCGGGACCATAATCGGTAATGAGCCTCGTCGTTCGATAGAACAGCCCGGACAAGTGAGAGGTGATCCGTCCATGCGAGTCTCTCAGTGGGGATCCATCACGAAGACGAATTAGCGCCAGGAATTGGTACAACTCACCGTTTGCGTCGACAGCCAAGCGTTTCCCGCGTAAATCGTCCAGTGCCAGTGCTTGTTTGATGATAATCGGCGTGAGAAGAACACCCATTTTGGTCGTGCCTTATAATACAGGCCATGGCCTTGACAGAGACTGAATTTCGCTCGCGGTGCGACGACGCGTTCGAAAGGCTCAATCGTGCGCTTGGCGTCGTTGCTGAAAATTACGATGCCGAAGTCGTTCTTCAAAACAACGTACTGTCGATTGACATCGAAGATCCCAACCCCGGAAAGATCGTGATTAGTCCGCAAGCGCCGACGCGTCAGATATGGATTTCAGCGCAATCGACCAGCTTCAAGCTCGATTGGTCGGGCTCCGCGTTCGTGTTTCCCGGGACGGGTGAAACGCTCAATACTCTCGTCGGACGACTGGTAGGAGAACAACTAGGCATTCCGCCGGTCTCTCTGTGATGAGGTATATAATGCTCCCCAAATCCCTCGTCATGCCACACTGTGGTTCTAGAAATCGATGGACGCCGTGCTCGAGACGATAAGATGATGATGACGGATGACACCACAAGGAGCCGAACAATGTCTATGCAGCAATCGCGCCGTGTAATTCTTAAAGGAGGTCTCGCAGCAGCCGGACTTAGTGCGCTCGGCATACCGGAATGGGTACTCCCCACTCTCGCGCAAGGCGAGACAGTTGTTCCCTTCACCGATATACCGGAGAACGCGAACTTCACGCCGGCACCGGACCGTCGTAATCTCGACATCCGAAAGATCGAGGGACCATTCACTCCCAAAGATCAGTTTTTCACCACACAGCATTATGGCCACCCGGAAGTCGACATATCCACATACCGGCTGAAAGTCACCGGCTTAGTCGAAAGGCCAAAATCGTTATCGATCGACGAGTTGAAAAAAATGGGTAGTGTGGAATTAATAGCCGGCTTCGAGTGCTCCGGTAACCGCCGGCCCTTACAAGGACTATCCGGCAACGGCCGTTGGACGGGTGTTCCTTTAAAAACGGTACTAGATTCGGCGGGCGTCAAAGCTTCTGCCCGCGAATTCGTTTTCTTCGGCGCTGATCACGGCGAAGAAGAAGTCGAGTTTCGCACGCAGAAATACAAACTTGATCAGAACTTCGGCCGCAGTCTGACGCGCGAAAAGGCCTTGTCCGGTGAGCCGTTCTTGGCCTATGCGCTTAACGGCGAGCCACTAACGAAGCATCAGGGGTTTCCGGTCCGGCTTATCGTGCCGGGTTGGTATGGCGTAGCCAACGTCAAATGGCTTTCGCACATTCACCTGCAGGAAGAGCAGTTCATGGGCAAGTACCAGACCCGTTGGTATCGCACGGTCAAAGGCGAACTGATCGATGGGACCATGGTTTGGAACGAGACGGGCGTCACGCATATGCAACTAAAGTCGTTCATTGCGCGTGTTACCAAAAACGGCAGTGGGTACAAAGTGCTCGGAGTCGTGCTGAACGATGGAACGCCGCTCAAATCCGTCGAAGTTCGCGTCGACGAGGGTCCGTGGCAGCCTGCAGAATTTGATCCGTCTACAAAGGCGAAATACTCCTGGAAACTCTTCAGCTACACATGGAACAACGCGACTCCCGGAGAGCACACACTGGTGTCACGTGTAACGGACGCGACCGGAAAAGTACAGCCGACCGAGAAAGACCTCGAGAATAAGAAATCTTTTCTGGAAGACAACTCCCAACACCCGAGGAAGGTCATGGTTTAAGATTTGAAATTAGAAATTGGACGATTCCTGCACCTCAAATTGGAAATCCGAGATTTCAAATTGGACTGGTCTGGTGTCAGTCCAATTTAAGATTTCGGATTTCCAATTTGAGGTGCAGGAATCGTCCAATTTCTAAATTTCAAATTCTGCTTACTGCCGTCCGCCTTCCCGTGGAGCGGGCTTCGAAAGGTATTCTTTCGACTGGGCCTCACCCTTTAATGGTGTGACCTTGTCGGGATCGATCCGAACCATCAGGTAATCGATGTGGTCATCGATCTTCGTGAACCAGTGTCCCGTACCCGCCGGAATTACAACCACGTCTCCCGGCTTCAGATTGTAGGCGACGCCGTTCTTGATATCCGAACCGTTGTTGCCCGGACCGTTGAACTCGACCACCGTGCGCAATGTCGCAGGCCGCCGCTGTCTGTTCGTTATGTCGGGCCCGAGCACGAGCGTAGCTGTTCCATCGATAATGTGATAGACCTCGCTGACCTGATCGTGCTCGGCAACAGAATCCGCGCCAGGCTTCTCCAGCTTACCGCGATGGACCATACCAATGCCGATGTGAGACTTGCCGATATCGATATCTCTCACCTGCTGATCGACCAGGTTCTCTGCAATCGCTTTCTTCGTATACGATTGAAGCTCCGATAGCGGGATATAGGTCCCCGGGCACATATTGCAGGTCGGTTGCGGGTCAGTCGGGTTAATTTTTGTCTGTCCCATCAGCAAAGCGGCGAAACAGCCGCCCGCGGCGAGTGCCAACAGAAGTTTTTTCATATGAACCTCGTCATTGGTTTGTTGGATTGAGAACTATGTTGCCGGACCCTACTACCGGACGTGCATGCTTGTCAAATGCGTTGAGTTACGGAAGCGTGGCGGCCAAGTCGAATTCCTCGATGATGCTTCCGTCAATCGCAATCCCTTGCACGTGGGCGGTGTCACCCGAAACGCGTACGCTCAAAAAATTCTCGATGCGCGCAACTTTTTCGGTGATTCCAACCGGCGGCTTGTCCACATCATATAGAGGCGCACCTCCACCACCACTGATGACGTAGTGATCCCCGTTTTTCAAATAATGCTGGTAGTTGTGATCGTGCCCAAAGAACCCAGCGGACACACGATACTTTTCAAAGAGAGGTGTAAGCGCGGTTACATGCGCGTTGTCTCCCTGCCGGCGGCCAACGGCGGTAAACGGCGGATGATGCGAGACAACGAAGCGGAAGGTTGAGGTTTGGTGGTTTTGTAAATCCTGCTCGAGCCAGCGCACCTGTTTCGCCCAAAACGTCCTTCGGTCTTGAGAGCCGGATCCGAAGTCTTCGAGGTTGCTGTCGATCACACTAAAGTGTGCGTTACCCCAATCGAACGAATAATAGGGTGACTCGCCTTGAAACAGATCCTGGAAGTAAGGAGTGTTTTGCTCATGGTTTCCGAGCGAAGGAAAGAACGCAGTTTGCCGAAGCAATTCCTTTTCAATTTCGAAGAAGACAGGCCATTGTTCAAAGTCGTTGCCATCCGCAACAAGATCTCCTGTGTGCACGACGAAATCGGGAATGCCGCGTTTTAGTACTTCCGCAATGACTCTCCGGTGCACGTCATGACGGGTTCGAGTGTCGCCATACACTACAAACCGGTAAGGTACGGCGCCAGCAGGAGCCGTTTTGAAATACCCTTTGCGGCTTTCCCCGGCTGACGGCACTTCAAAATCGTACCGAGTGTTGGGTTGCAGACTAGCGAATCGTTTTTTTTCAATTCGGACAGGCGAAGGCTTTGCCTTTATTGAACCATGCGATGCACGCAGCGTCCGTTCATCCGATTGGACGACCCAGACCATTGTCGCTGACCGTTGAGTCACACCGACGTAAAAAGGTCCGCTAACAATTCTCTCGGCCGCTATTATCGGAATAGCGGCAATTGCTGCGATAGCGGCTCCAAGCATTAGTATTCTTGCCATAATCTCAACAGAGCCCGCGTTCCTCCGGACCAGAGAACGCGGGCGAAAGCCCGCGACTAGATGTCACTTCTTGGCAGGCGGTTTCGTTTCCGTTTTCGTCTCCTCCGGCTTCGCGGCGACTACCTGTATATCATGCAGGGTGCGGAAGTCCCCATCGTAGACTTTCGCTGTGATCTGATCGCCGACTTTAACTTTCTTGAGCACATCCTCTTTGTCTGGAACATAGGACATGGTCATCGCATCCATCCAGCCTTCAACCTTTTCGCCGTTCACCGTGAAAGTTTTATTCGTTAAATCGACTTTCTCCACCTTACCTTTGAAGACATGCTCTTTCTTTCCCGCAGGCGGCGCATTCTTGTTCTGCTGAGCATACCCGCACGCCAAGAGCAACCACAGCATCAATCCTGCTAGAGCGATTTTTTTCATCAGTACCTCCATCGTCCGAACTTTACTACTGGACGCCATTGTAAGCGAACTGTGATAAGGTCTGCCTAATATGACAGCCACCGAAATCACTGCGCAAGCTGAAACGCGCAGTTGGGCAGGTCATCCAGTTGGTCTCAGGACTCTCTTTTTCACCGAGATGTGGGAGCGCTTCAGCTACTACGGCATGCGTGCGCTACTCATCTTGTTCATAACAGCACCGGTCGCGGCCGGCGGTCTTGGATTCAACGCGGCCACGGCGGGAGCGATATACGGCGTATATACGTCGATGGTCTTTATGATGAGCCTGCCTGGCGGCTGGCTTGCGGACCGGCTGCTCGGTCAGCGGCGCGCCGTTCTCTATGGCGGAATACTGATCGCTTGCGGCCACTTCAGCATGGCTTTCCCCACAATCACAACGTTCTATCTGGGCCTCGTGCTGATCGTTCTCGGATCAGGTCTTTTAAAGCCCAACATCAGCGTTATCGTCGGCCAACTCTATGGACCCAACGATCAGAGGCGCGACGCAGGCTTCTCCATTTTTTACATGGGGATCAATCTTGGCGCATTCCTGGCGCCGCTTGTGACCGGCTTCCTCGCACAATCACCGACGTTTCGCAGCTGGCTGCAAGCGCACGGGTTCGACGCCGGGCAGGCCTGGCATTGGGGTTTTGGGGCTGCAGGGATCGGCATGACCTTTGGATTGATTCAGTACGTGCTCGGCGCACGGAGGCTCGGCACTGCAGGTTTGTATCCGGTAAAGCCTAGTTCAGAGAAGGCCGCAGCCGAGCTACGACGGCGCGCCTTTTTAGGTATCGGAGTTGCGCTGTTCGTTGTGGGCGGCCTGGCAGTCGGCATGGTTAGCGGTATGCTGCCGTTAACGGCGACGCAGATTGCGAATGCTGCAGGATATCTGCTACTGGCAATCACAATTGCCTTCTTCGCGTGGCTTTTCTTTTCGGGTGGTTGGACACGTGAAGAGCGCCGCCGACTGTACGTTATCGGAGTCTTCTTTTTGGCGGCATGTCTTTTCTGGTCTGTTTTCGAACAAGCCGGTTCCACGCTGAATCTCTTCGCCGATCGGGACACGCGCCTCGAGTTGTTCGGATGGCATTTCCAGAGCGCCTATTTCCAGTCCGTGAATTCTCTGTTCATCATCGCTTTGGCGCCCGTCTTTGCCTGGCTTTGGATCCGATTACGCAAACGCGAGCCATCCACACCAGTAAAATTCTCGCTCGGCCTCATTGCTGTCGGAGCGGGCTTTGCGGTACTCGTACCAGCCGCCACTCTAACCACGAGAGGCGGATTAGTGAGTCCCTTCTGGCTCGTGAATACTTATCTGCTACATACCTGCGCTGAGTTGTGCCTCAGTCCTGTCGGCCTCAGCGCTATGACAAAACTTGCGCCCGCACGCATCGTAGGTCTCATGATGGGCGTGTGGTTTCTCGCGTTATCCGTCGGGGACTATATGGGTGGTCGAATCGGCGGACTTTACGAATCCCTTCCTTTAACCAGCATCTTCGGAGTCGTGGGCGCTTTCGGTATTGTCGCCGGCATCGTGTTGTTGCTCTTCTCCCGACCCATCAAGAGGCTGATGGGTGAAGTGAAGTAATTAGCCACAAAAGGCACATAAACACAAAAGCGTGTAAGATACGTTGCCCCTCCCTTTGTGCCTCTTGTGCTTTCTGTGGCTAACTTATGAACATTCTAGAACTCTGCTCTGTTGAGCGGCCATTTGGAAAAGATTTACGCAAATGCGCTGACACACCGGCTTAGAAGGCAGGCAATTCAGTCGAACGCGAGTATCCGATAGACATCTTTGATGAGGATGGAACCCAGCTCGGTCATTATGTGGCGGATTTCTTAATCGAAAAACAACTAATACTAGAACTGAAATCTTGCACTGCGATTGCACCTGAACACATTGCTCAAGTCTTGGGCTGCCTTCGAGGTGCGCGCCTACGACATGGGATGTTGATCAATTTCGGCGCGCGTAAATTACAAATCAGGAAACTAATCCTTTAACCGCTGCAACCAAACGGAAACCAGAATCCCCAGGATCAGCTCGACCCCATCGAAAACCGTATATGTCGCGTGGAGCAATCCGAACGTGCGAAGGCCGTCGGGCGGAGGGGTACGAGGCACAAAATCGAGGGCACGGCCCACCGTAACAATGCGGGGGGTGATGGCAACGGTCAGGAATATAACAATCGCTAGCATAGCCACAATGCCCCACTTGGCGCGGAACGGAGCCGGTATCTTTACTGTCAACCAGAGAGCGAGCAAACCGATGGCAAGCTGCGCCAGATTCCAAACTTGAAAGTACAATCGATTTAATTCCGATGAGGAATACCGGAGTAGGTCGCGCGTTGCATCGTGGCCAAGTTTTTCAATGTTGGTCGCGAAAGTGGCATTGGAAGGCTCTTGCATCAATCTGTCGATGGTGTAGAAGTTCTCCATCGCGACAAGCGCCATCAACACAGTTCCCATCAACCACAGGCCCATGCAGAACATCGCCCAAGATCGGGCGGCCCGAGCTTGCAACTATCTCCTCCGAATGAGGCCCTTGGCACTAAGATGAAATCCTTCGGGCAATGTCTGTTCAATCTTCGGCCTGTATCCTTTAACAGGCCACTCGCGATCTGCAAAGATTTCCGCAATCTTGATTCGGATTCGTGGACGATCGTCGGCCTCCAGGAAAACTTCAAGCAAGAGTTCCCGCAATTCGTCCCCTACTTCGGCAATCCCATCGATTGCAGCAATCCTCACATCGTCATCATCATCGGACAAAAACTGACGCAGGACCGATGCGATCTCCCGCGTAACGTGTCCTCGCATCGCACGAATCAGGTCGGCTTTATGTTCTGGCGGTGTAAAGGCACTTGCCGTCGCGACTTTCTCGAGAGCGCTCACAAGTTTCGGAACTAATTGTTCTCTTGGGAGAATCTGCGACAGTGCTTGAATCGGCCATTCGACGTGCTGATGGCTGCTAAGAAATCGAAGGATCGGGTCGACTGCGTCATTGCCCTTCTCGACGAGCATATGAACGACCATTCGTTTCTCCTCGATATCCTGAGTGATCACTTTGCTGGAAATCGTAAATCGTTTCAGCAGCGCATAGGTCGCATCAGGCGTTCCCCATTCGGCCAATTTCTCGGCGGCCTCAATGCGCGGCGCGTCCTCGCCTTGTGGTTCGGTGAGCCGCTTTACGAGTTTTTCAATTTGTTTCGCCGATGGTGCTTGATTGCGCTTGAGAAAATCGAACATGGACTATTTTTACAATAACCGGTTCAGGGCTCTAAACCCACGAGTGTAAACGGATCAACACGCGCACCTTGCACGCGCATCCCCCAATGCAGATGAGGGCCGGTAACGCGGCCGGTGGCGCCGGCAAGTCCCAAGACCTCGCCGTTAGTAACAACATCGCCGCGTTTCACATCGATCCGCGACAAATGAGCATATAGCGAATAAATTCCCAGACCGTGATCCAGGATCACTGTATTTCCGGTAAAAAATAAATCTTTCGCGAGCGCCACGCGGCCGCGGTTCGTGGCATGAATCGGTGTTCCCGTTTTTGCACGAAGATCCGCTCCCGAATGCGGCGCGCGAGGCTCGCCATTGAATACTCGGCGATGTCCGAAGTTTGTGCCGGTACCCCCGGGTATTGGAACGCTGAAAGCGTCAGTCCAGAGTTTCTCTCTCGTAAGGGTCGTGTATATAGCTTCCGTTTCTTTTGATTCACGATTCGCACGAGCGAGGTCTGCTTTGCTCAATTCCACGTATTTGTCTTCAACCTTCAACTCTGTGGTTGGGTACTTCTTCTCGAGGACACTGATGACGGCTTCGCGTCTATCTACGCGTCCATCCTGCATCGTAAACACAACCTGCGCCTTGGTGTCGCCGGGTTTAGCGTCCAGATCGACTCCAACAATTGTCGTCCACTTATCATTCACTCGAACAGTCGGTATTGTTCTTGTTGCCCATACAACCTCGACTGCTTTGACACCGGGCTCATTTGGAAAAGTGAGTTGGACGGCACTTCCCTGGTTCGCGCTGAAAGCCGCTATCGCGAGTAGCAAATGAATCAATCTCTCGGTCCCCCTACCGTGTTGAACTCGTGAATCGAAACTTACCCAATTTTACAGGCGGGACGCTCGTCGCGCCGCCAAATCCGGAACGTAACAGCCGGGGCTGTGCGCCTATCATCTCGGCATCCTTCAATGCTTCGACATACGACTGAGTAAAGCGCATGGATTTGATAGCCTGCGAGATTTCACCATTCCGAATGACAAACGTGCCATCCCGGGTCATGCCTGTCACAACAGCATCGCGCGGATGAACGGTTCGTGTATACCAGAACCTCGTAATGTACAGACCCAACTTCGTTGATTGGATCATAGATTCTAATGATGCGGTTCCCTGGCGCAAAAATAAGTTTAGGGGCGCTGGTCCAAAGCGGCCTTGCGGGGAGGGTGGAGTCGCGTGACCGGTGGACTGCTTTCCGGCCTCTCGACCAGCGGTAAAGGAATCATATACGGGCGACACCGCGATGCCGGTCGAAACGACGGGCACAACTTGCTTTGGAAGACCTTCGAAATCGAAAGGGGTTGGTATTCCGTCCGTGCTGAGCGCGTCGTCGATGATACTAACGCTTTCGGCCATAATGCGCTGCCCGAGCCTGCCGTTCATCCAGGAACGTCCCTCCTGCACGGCGAGGGCGCCCATGCCGTCGAACGCAAGCATCTCCAACAAGTCTGCCGTTGCATACGGATCAAGGATCACTGGATAATCGCCCGGCTCGAAATCGACCGGATCGATGCCCCAACGTACCTTGGTGAGTGCCTCATCCGCGAGCGCTTCGGGTTCGATCGACTGCAAGCACCAACCTGAGCCTTGGGCCCAGCCGGAAGAATTCTTTCCCATGATCACTGTCGATGCGTCGGCCATCGTAGATTGATGCTCGGCAAAGACCCCCTTCGAATTCGCCACTCCGATGGAAAACGAGGAGGTTGTTATCGAGCCGGCCGCTGAACACGAGTCCGCGCCGGCCTTGCGGCAAATCACACCAGCGCTGATTGCGCGCCATTCGGGCGTGCATTCGGCCACCGCGGCATCGAAGGCCGGGATGGGAGTAATTGGCTGAGGTGCAGGCAAACCTCGGAATTCCGGATTGTCCGGTTGCAGTCGCGCCACTTCATGCGCTCGCGCGGCCAGGCGGCGGAGACCATCGTGCCGGATATCGTTCGATACCGTAATTCCAACTTTACTTCCAATCACGGATCGCACCGTAATTTGAACGTTCCGCTCCGTTACATTTTGATGGACACAATTGTTTGCGAAACGCGTCAAACTCTCGTCCTGCTCCATCGCGAGAACTTCGGTTTCGTCGGCACGAGACGCATCAATCACAATATCTGCAATCTCGCGAAAATTCATTTGAGGACTCCGACCTTCACGTTGCGGAAGCGCGCGGGAGATGCGCCATGTCCCGTGCCCATTGTTTGCATGGGCTCACCCTTTCCGCAGTTCGGCGTGCCCCAAAGAATCCAATGCTTATCGTTGCTGATGGCATCACAAGAATTCCAGAAGTCTGGTGTAATGCCTCCGTACGTGCAGTTCTTCAAAAGGCGGCCCCGCTTTCCGTTCTTGATCTCATAACCCACTTCGGTACCGAACTGAAAATTGAGGCGCATGTCATCGATGCTCCAGGACCGATTTGTGTCCATCAGAATCCCGTCATCGGTGTCGGCCACCAGATCGTTGAATTCCCACGATCCAGCCTCAAGCGACACATTGGTCATTCGGATTAGCGGAATTCGATTCCAACCGTCAGCGCGCATACAGCCGTTGCTTAGCAAGCCGAGCTTCGCCGCGGTCTCACGCGACATCAGGTACCCGGTAAACTGGCCGTTCTTCACCAGTGGTGTACTCGACGCCGGAATGCCTTCGTCATCCCAGCCGAATGTACCGAGTCCCGTTGCACGAATACTGTCTGCCGTGAGATTCACGATTTCGGAGCCGTAGCGGAAATTATTTCGCTTATCCGTCGTTAGAAAGCTCCGGCCGGCAAATGCGGCTTCTGTACCATAGACCCGATCGAGTTCCGTAGGGTGACCGCACGACTCATGAATCTGCAGAGCCAGTTGCGAACTGCCCAAGATCAGAGTCGTTTCTTTGCTTGGACACACGTCCGCGAACAACAGTTGCACCGCTTCTTCCGCCACGCGCTCCGCATTGCCGACAAAATCTGCCGCGGTTACGTATTCCCACCCGCCCGTGCCCTGGTATCGAAAAGAATTGGGATAGGAGCGAATTTGAACTTCCTTGTCGTTCACCGCGGTCGCGGCAATTCCGCCGCCGCTTTCATAAATCGTCTGTTCGATGAATGCCCCCTCCGTGTTTGCAAAGAACTTGTGATTTCGCACCGCAAGCATGTTACTTTCCGCGATTTGGACGCCGGCATTCCGCCGCATAATGGCGTCCGCTCGAAACAGGAGATCGAGCTTTTGCTCGAGTGAAATTGTGAAAGGGTCGGCTTCAATAGGCGTGGTGTAGTTTCCGACCGCTCTCACCGGCTCGCCAAGATTCACCGGCTCACCGGGTACCAAAGCACTGGCCTTCGCAATTTTCACAGCGAGGCCAGCCACGCGCTCGATTTCCGTTCGATTGACGTAAGCACTCGATGCAAATCCCCAGGAATTACCGACCAACACGCGCACTCCGAAACCCTCGCTGTCTTGATCACCGATACCATCAACATTGCCGTTCTTCACACTGGCCACTTGCTCCCGGCGATGGAGAATGCGGATGTCTGCGTAGCGCGCGCCATCCCGCATCGCTACATACAGCGCGTGTTCTGTTAGTTCTCGCATGGTTTAGATTTTATCGTGCAATGGATCAGGTCAAATCTCATAACTCTGCAGGTACTGCGGCGTTTCGATCTGCCATGTTTTGTAGGTTGAAGCAATGTGGTCCTTCATCGCGTCGATCGCTTTCGGTTCGCCATGAACCAAAAACGTCTTCTGTGGTGATTGTTTAAAGCCGCGCAACCATCGGAGGATTTCACTGTAATCGCCATGCGCCGAAAATCCGTCGATAACATGAATAGCCGCGCGAACCGGATAATCAACACCGAAGATTTTGATTTCGCGCGCTCCCTCGGACAGCAATCGGCCTCGGGTTCCGTATGCCTGGAAGCCTACGAATACGATGGAATTCCGCTCGTCCGGCAACCGCTGAATCAAGTGATGAAGAATACGTCCTCCCGTCGCCATTCCATTCGCAGAAATTATGATTGAGGGAAAGCGATGATCGTTGATTGCCTTCGAGTCTTCGACACTTCTCGCGAAGTGAACACGCTGGGTATAAAGTGCGCTCGCACCATCCTTTTCGAGTTGAGACATTTCCAGATCATGTTCCTCGATGTGCTTGCGGAAAACATCCACTGCATCGACGGCCATAGGGCTGTCTACGTAAACCGGCAGCACTGGAATGCGATTTTCGAGCTCGAGCTCACGCAAAATGTACAGCAGCTCTTGAGCCCGCCCGATGGCAAATGATGGAATCAGCACAGTCCCACCGCGCTTTGCCGTCGCAACTACAACGTCCTGGAGCTGCTCCTTCGCGCTTTTACCATTCTTGTCGGTATGAAGGCGGTTCCCATATGTAGACTCCAGCACGAGGTAGTCCGCTCGGTCCACCAACGTGGGATCGAGAAGAATAGGTTGATCGAAGCGGCCGATATCCCCGGTAAATAAAATAGCTCTTTCCGCCGATCCCTCGCGGTACCTGAGCCGCACAAACGAAGAACCAAGGATGTGTCCCGCCGGTAAAAGGTCGAAACCCAGGTTACTCGACAGCTTCACTACGTCTTTGTAACTCACCGACCGCAGCAATTCGAGCGCTGCCAATGCATCGTTGACCGTGTAGAGTGGAAGCGCGGGCTTGTGTTTCGAGAGCTGGTGCTTGTTGCGATATCGCGCCTCTTCTTCCTGCAGGTGGCCCGCATCGGGCAACAAGATGCGCGCCAGGTCCACCGTCGCCGATGTGGCGTAGACCGGACCGGCATATCCCTGAGCGACAAGACGCGGTAGATATCCCGTGTGGTCGATATGGGCGTGCGTGAGAATGACCACGTCGATCGATTTCGGATCCACCGGAAAGTCTTCCCAATTCCTGATCCGCAGATCTTTTGCACCCTGGAACATTCCGCAGTCGAGAAGGATTCGCCTGTCATCTGCTTCGATGAAAAACTTCGAGCCCGTAACGGTCTGCGTCGCACCCAGAAACGTCAACTTCATAGAAGGCTAGGATACGTGAGGTGGAGCCCGTCGACCTTCACAAATTTCGTCAGCTCGTGCGGCTCGACTTTCGATGCACTGAAGATGTGACCGATGCGAAAGCCGCGAGCGAGGAGAGCATCTGAAACCAGCTGCCGGTGACAGCGCCAGAAGACTGCTTCCGTGCAACAGTAAACGGTCGTTTTCTCTTCGAGAAGCCGTTTCAACTCGTCGAGCGCGATGGAAAATTGAGAGCTCTGCATGTAATCCGCATACCCGCGGAAAGCGCTGTTCCGCCACCCCGCGTTCATCGTCCAATCCTTTACAGCCTTTCTCAATCCGCCGAGATTCTTCATGTGAATGTACTCGACGTTTTCCGTTGGTAACGCTTGCTTCATATGTTCCAGATTGAACTGCGGTGTGTGCTTCGATCCGGGTAGCGTTCGAATGTCGATGAGACGTTGTATCTTGAATGTCCGCAGGATTTTTATAGTCTCGTCCCAGGTGCGGTTCGAAAATCCCATAGTGTAGGCATCAAAGCGGATTTGAGAGCTCATAAAAAAGTCCCCACTCCCTACATTATTGTTTGTGGTATTGTTCCGCGCCATGTGGCAGCAAAACTACACCCCCATTGCAAATAGCCTGGTACTTTCGGCTTTGGTCGCAGCATTTCCGATTTTCGTACTGCTGTTCCTGATCGGAATCAGGCGGAAGCCTGCCTGGATCGCCTCTCTGGCAGGGCTTGGTGCGACCGTAGTGCTAGCCGTGGCGGTATATCGGATGCCCGCCGGAATGCTCTTCCAATCGATTACGTACGGAGCGGCGTTTGGGCTCTTTCCGATAGGTTGGGTCGTATTTTCGGCGATTCTGCTGTATCGCGTCACACTCGAAAGCGGCAGATTCGACATCCTGAAGAATTCGGTCGGCCACCTTACCGACGACGGACGCCTTCAGATGATGCTCGTCGCGTTCGCCTTTGGTGCGTTCATCGAAGGCTGTGCGGGATTTGGAACACCAGTAGCCGTTGCGGCGACAATGCTGACGGGTTTGGGATTTTCTCCATTTATCGCTGCAGCAGTTTGCTTGCTGGCGAATACAGCTCCAGTGGCGTTCGGCTCCATCGCAACGCCGATAACAACGTTGGCCGTAACCACTGGCCTGCCCTTAGACCGGCTGAGCGCCGGCGTGGGCCGCATCTGCGCACCCGTTTCTCTTTTCATCCCCGCATACATGATCGCAGTCATGTGCGGATGGACCGGTTTGAAGGGCGTACTACCCGCAGCAGCAGTGTGTGGAATAGCGTTTGCGGGCACTCAGTTTCTGATTTCAAATTACATTGGCCCGCAGCTTACCGACGTATTAGCGTCGATGGCCGCAATCGGTGCGTTGGTCGCCTTATTTCGGGTTTGGAAGCCGCGTGACAAGTTTGACTTTGGTCACTTGTCTCCGAAGAAAGAGCATTATCCGTCAAAGGAACTCGCGTTGGCCTGGGCGCCCTACATGCTCCTTGTCGTTCTTGTTTTGCTCTGGGGATATCAACCGATACTGAACAGGCTGAATTCAACCCAACTGCTTATCAATTGGCCCGGTTTGCATAATCTCGTTCAGCGTGTCCCCCCGGTAGTCACGGAAGCTTCACCGTACGCCGCTGTTTTCAGATTCAACTGGCTGTCTGCGTCCGGGACGTCTTGCTTATTCGCGGCGATCCTTGCTGCAGTCGTTGTCGGCTTAAAGCCGTGGCAATTTGCAAAGGCATTTAAGGACACCGTGCGGCAGTTGCTCTTGGCCGAACTGACGCTCGCTGCGGTTCTGGCGCTGGCCTTTGTAATGAACTATTGCGGGGCGACCGGAACTCTAGGCTTGGCTTTCGCGGCGACGGGCACCCTGTTCCCGCTGTTCAGCGCAGTGCTCGGCTCGCTGGGCGTTTTCCTGACCGGGAGCGATACTTCAGCGAACGCCCTCTTTGGAACTCTTCAAGAAGTCACCGCCAACAAGCTCGGAATGAATCCCGTTCTCATGGCTGCTGGAAACTCTGCCGGCGGAGTTATGGGTAAGATGATCAGCTTGACGAGCATTGCTGTTGCCGCAGCGGCGACCAGTATGAAGCGAGAGGACGAGGGACGGCTGTTCGGCTTCACGCTGAAGCACAGTATCTTTCTGACTTTTGTGATCGGCCTCGTCGTGATGTTTTACGCTTACGTTGCGCCACAGCTGGCGCCGTAAGGGTTACGCGGCTAGGCCCTCGCCAGAATAAATGTCGTCTACGCCGGACGACTTAAAGACGCGAATTGCTCGATCGCGCCGGGCCGGATCTTGGGAATGGACGGCGACAAGAATCGCGCCGTCGTGTAACCGCTGCTCGACGCGCGCTGCGTCGCGTTCTGAAATTCCGATGTGTGTAAGGGCGCCGCTTCCACCAGCAAGGCCGCCGACGACTCCCCCCACAGCAGCGCCGCCAAGTGCGGAAATAATCGGCCCGGCTACAAGCAATGGACCGAGAACAGGAACGGAAAGTACCGTCAGCCCTGCCAAGGCACCCAGAATGCCGCCAGCAATTCCTCCAGTCGTTGCTCCCCTTACGGCATCTTCTTTCACGGAAATATTCCTCGTCTCGTTCTGTTTTAACAGGACGGATACTTCCGCTGACGAGTACCCGAGGTTCCTCAAGTGGGTCAGAATTTCGTTCGCCTGCGGTTCGGTCGAAGCGAGGCAGTAAACTGTGTTTTCCATAAACCTCCTGAAAACAATCAATCAGAGGAGGAAACAGAAACACCTCTGTTCCCTCCCTACGAAGGTTCCTAAGTTCCCGTCAGTTCCTCTTCGTCACCGATGTAGTCGTCGGGGGACGTCAGAAATTCGTCTTTGCAATCCTGGCTGCAGAAATAATAAGTCGTCCCCTGATGCACTGCCTTCTGATTGCTAGTACGCTCGTCGACTTCCATACCACATACTGGGTCGATAGCCATAATTAGCTCCTTGTTGGATGTGTTGTTTTAGGAGTGCAATCGAGGGGCCGCGGGAGGGGAAAATTTCGAAATTGGACGATTCCTGCACCTCAAATTCGAAATCCGAGATTTCAGATTGGACTCGTCTAGTGCCGGTCCAATTTTAGGTTTCGGATGTTTCGGATTTAAGGTACCGGAATCGTCCAGTCGTCCAATTTCAAAATTTTCGTTTCTACCAAATCAGCTTCAGAGCCAACTGAATCTGCCGTGGTGTCGTGTCCGTGCCTCCATAAGTTCCGAACGTCGCAGACGACAAGTTGTTATCAAACGTGGCGAAGCTCGTATTGTTAAAGACGTTGAAAAGCTCGGCACGGAATTGGACCTTCATGGCTTCGGTTATTGCAGTGTCTTTCAGGAAAACCCAATCAAAATTTGTGAGACCATTCAAACGCACAGCATTCCTGCCGAGATTCCCGAAATTGCCCAACATGGTCTGAACCAAGGGGAAATTCGATGTGTTGGTATTCCGCGTCGTTGATTGTGTGTTCACGCCACGCTGGGCGGGAGTCGGGATTAGCGCGGCCTCCGGACTGCCGAGCGGTGCGAATTTAAGTTTGCTCAGATCGCCGACGACGGTGGGACGAATAACATTGGTGCTGTTTCCGGTCACAGAAGGCTCGTTTATTCCATAGCGGGGTCCGGTAAAGATAGTGGTCGGGAATCCGGATTGCACTTGGAAAATGCCGCTGAATCCCCATCCATGTAGCAGTTTGCCGGTGACGCCGGTCAAGCCTGCTGCCCATTGTGGCTGCCAAACGTGGTTGATCACCAGTCGATGGGGAATGTCGAATTGAGAGACGGATCTGCTGTTCTTTAAGTCGAACGGATTTTGCAACACCGGAAAGTCATTTACGACGACGTTGAGAACGTCCGAAGCATCATCGATAGACTTTGAGAAAGTATAGGAGACCTGGAACTGGTTACCCCGCGAGAATCGTTTGTTCAACTCGACGGCCAGGCCTTGGTAATTCGCGCTACCGGACCCTTCGATCAATGTTATGGCGTTGAACCGGGGATCGATTCGGTTGCTGCTTCCCGTTGCCGTAGCATTGGCCGCATTAAAAACCGCCGTGAACTGCGGTATGCGGGCGATTTCGTCGGCTTCGTTGGCGGCCGGCGCAATCGTTCCTTGCGGTATCATATTCGCGTGTCGGCTACGCTGTAGATAGTGACTAATCGTACCGATATAGCTTGTCCGCAGCGCTAACGTGTTCGAAAGCTCGCGCTCGATGGTCAGGCTGAACTGTTGGACCTGCGGATTTTTCAGAGTCCGCTCGATGGGGCTGAACGCTCCGAAGTTCGTCTGAGTCGAATTGAACTGGCCAACGGCGGCTTTTGAGTCCGCTTGCGCGGGTGCAATGCCCGCGTAGAGATTCGCGTACGAGTTTGCTGCGGTGAAACTGGTCAGCGTCAGTGTCTGTACAAATGGCGGCGTGAATCGAAGGTTGGTGATCGGGTTGAGGAAGATGAAATCATTGGTAATGCCATATCCACCGCGAACGATCCATTTTCCACGATTTGGATTCCAGGAAAATCCGAACCTGGGTTGCCAATTGTAATTGGTCTCAAACGCCTTTCCGCCCAAAACAAAACTACCCAGAGGACCTGCAGGTGCACCGCCAATCGGTGCCGGTTTCGTGAAATCCAGGTTTGAGAGAATGTCGTTGACCTCGCTCACGCCACCGGCAACTTCCAAACGTACTCCGAGATTGAGCGTGAAGTCCGGCCTTACCTTGAAGTCGTCCTGGACGAAGCCGAACACGTTATATAGCCTGTTTCCACGAACGGTAGAACCGAACCGCTGGTCATAGCGAGCCGGAAGCCCGGCAGCAAAATCATCCCAACTGTTGTATAGCCAGATGCCACGAACATTCGAATCGAAAATGCTGTTGGCCTGTATGCGATGGACATCCCCTCCAAATTTCCAGTTGTGACGCCCGTTTGTCCAAGTCAGCGTATCGCTGTATTGGAACGTGTTTTGAACGCGACCCTGCGGAATGATGTCGGACTCACCGAACAGCGCAAAGCCGGTGATGTTGATCCGCGGTCCCGTCTCGGTAAACTGCGGCGTGAAGTTCGGAGCAGAACGGCCGAACGCAAAACGTGCTTCATTCACGACCCGGCTGCTCAAGACATGCGTCCAACCCAGCCCAAAGCTGTGAGGCCTGTTCACTGAGTCCGCGCCAAAACCAGCCAGACTGGTTCCAATGAACGTCAGGCTTTGACGAGACTCGCTGCTATCCTGGAAAGCGTAGCGTCCGGTGATCAGATCCCGCCCGCCACCCATGGAATAGTCCATGCGTGCGGAGAATCCGTTTTCTTTAGTCACTCTGGGGGCACTCTGGGAAACTCTGCCGACATCGCCGGTCACAGTTTGTGCCGGCGGTAGCTGATATAGATCCAGGATGGCACGCGAAGTAGGATCCGTTACCGCCGCCAGTTGCGCGGGCGTGGGAACAACGCGGCTCTGAGTGCCACCGACGCCACGAATCTGTAAACCTTGATAACTTCCAAAATAGAAAAGTTTGTCTTTGATGATGGGGCCACCTGCCGTCGCACCGAACTGATTTCGGCGGATGACGCTGGCCTTGCCGGTTGTATCGAAGTAATCGCGAGCATTCAGCTTATCGTTCTGCAGGAACTCGTAGGCGGTTCCATGAAAGGTGTTCGTTCCGCCTTTTGTGATGATCTGGACCTGAGAGTTCGCATTGCGGCCGAACTCCGCATTGAAATTGTTGGTGATGAGTTTGAATTCCTGTATAGCGTCCAGGCTCAAAGTCCCAAATCCGGCCCCGCCAGTCGTGGAAACGTCTGAGGATACGACGCCGTCGATTGTGATGTTGTTGCCGCGGCCTCGGCCACCGTTGGAGTTAAAGCTTCCGGTTCCGAGGAAGGGATTTGCGGCCGTCACGGGCACCACGCCGGGCGACAATGTCGCAAGAACCAGCGGATCGCGCGTCGCAAGGGGAAGTTCCTTTACTCGCTTTTCGTCGATGGACATCGCGATCTGCGCATCGCTCGCGTTGACGAGCTGAGCGGCCGACGTCTGTATGGTGACCTCCTCAGAGACATTCCCAACTTGAAGGATGATGTTAATGTTCGTGCGCTCACCGGTTTTCGCAACTACTCGACCCGTCCACGTTCCAAATCCCTGAAGTTGTGCGCGAACTGCGTATTCGCCAACGGGCAGCAATGCCGCGAGGAAGTGTCCATATTCGTCCGTAATCAACATACGTTCGGCCGCTGTCTCAACGTTAGTAACGGTGATAGACACACTTGGAATTAACGCGCCGCTCGCATCTTTGACAACTCCTTCGATATCACCTGACAGCCGCTGAGGCGACGCATACAGGTTTGCGGCTCCGGTCCATAACAGGAGCGCCACAACCACACTTCTCAGAGATGGTTTTGACATTTTTCCCTCGATCCGAATGAAGTTTAGAAACTCCCCTACAGCTGACAGCTCGCAGGCACACTACATGCCATAACGCTGAAAACTGTGCCCGACCGGCAAAGATCATCCTTTCAGCGCTTCAAAAACACTTCCCCTCAGTCGCTTGGGACGATTTTGCCTATTAGATTCTGTTTTCCGGATATTTGTACAGAAAATAGAATGCCGGCTATTTAGCTTGGGGTTTTCGCTGCAATTCGTCGTCGATGACTTGCTTGATTTCCGCGTACGGTTGGTTGCCGGAAAGCAACCGGCCATTGATAAATAATGCGGGGGTACCGGTCACACCTGCGCGGGCGCCCTCTTGAATATCCGCCTGGATCGCTCCGGCTTGTCGCCCGGAGTCGAGACACTGATTAAACGCCTGAGTATCCAGTTTTAGATCTGCAGCGCGCTGCTTAAGATCAGGGACACTTAATTCTTGCTGATTCCCAAACATCGAATCATGAAATTCCCAGAACTTTTTTTGCTCATTTGCGCAGAGTGAGGCCTCGGCAGCTTTCATTGCGTGAGGATGGATGTTTGACAATGGGAATTGTCGATAAACGATCCGGACCGCCTCCGGATAACTCTTCTCTACTTGCTTCAAGGTCGGAAACAAACCGCCGCAATACGGGCACTCGAAATCCGAGAACTCGACGATCGTGACTGCCGCGTTGGCCGGTCCTTTTGACGGAAATCCTGCGGTGGCGACTTGAGCGCGGAGCGGCTCGAGATACGATTTGTAGCCGAAGTCTTTCTTTAAACGCGTGATCAACATGTCCTGATATCGGCTCCGGCTTCGCTCGATCATGTACTCCTTTACCTGAGGCAACGCCTGCTCTTTCGGAATGGGAATACGATCTTTGTTTGCATTGTAGAAAGCTTCGATCTCTTCCGCTGTTGGGATATCGAGATTGCTTTCCACTTCGGCTTCGAGCAGCTGTTGTTTGGTCTTCTTCTCTTTTGCCGCCTCTGCTTCGATGAGTTTATCCGCGACGAGCTGGTCGAGAGCCTTCGCCAGTACAGTCTGCTTGTCCTGCGCAAGGGCGGCGTCGTTTTGGAGCTTTCTCGTCTCCAGTCCTTTGAGCTCCGACGCGGCCGCTTTTTCCAGCTCTTCTTGGGTGATGACTTGACCGTTCACCTCCGCCACTTTCGCCGAGTTTGATTGACTAATTGCGGCACTGGCCAACGCCATTAAGGCCAAAGTCATCAGTTGACGGTGTACTCTCACGCGGTAAACTCCTTCGGGAAGCAAAATGCACTTATCCAGTAACGACAGCCTTGTTGAATTCTCTATTAAGTCTCTCGAGAATTGCCAGAACTTCGTCGGCCGTGTTCATTTTTTTAGTTCCACTGCGTCACCGGGTTTCAAGCGGGTCAATTCTTCTCCGGCGATAATCAGTTCACTTCCCGTAAGACCTGCCGAAACAAACAGATCGGTACCGACTTCTTTTTGAACCACGATCGGCTTCACCTGAACTTTGCCATCGACAACCACATACACGGTCTTTCCTGATTCTGCGTCCAGGACGGACCGCTTCGGGATCACATAAAGTTTCTCGTCCGGTTTCGCGCCTTTCGTATTCGCTGCAGACTCCAGAAAAGTCACACGAGCATTCATGTCCGGCCGGATATACGAATCCGGCGCGAGAAACTTCACCTTCACCTGGATAGTCGCTTTCTGCCGATTCGCTTCGGGCGAAATCTCATCCACGCGGCAGTTGTACACACGGTCCGGGTATGCATCTGTCACGACCGTACATGGCTGGTCGGGCAGGACTCGATTGAAGTCGTTTTGGTTGATATCGAGTTCGACTTGAATGTCATTGAGGTCAGCCAGCGTGACGACAAACGATTTTGCTCCACGGTCGCCGACAAACGAGGTCGTCACCATCTCGCCTTGCTCGACATTACGCTCAAGAATTGTACCGGCCGTCGGGACGCGTATCTCAGTGGCATCCAGGATTGTTTTCGCGTAGTCCATTGCGCCCATGGCCCGGCCCACTTCGGAACGTGCGGAATCAATCTGTTCCTGCCTCGGCCCTTGCCGCGTCAGCTCGTAAGTCTTCGTCAAGGCAGCGAGGTTCGCACGAGCGCTGTCATAGCGGCCCTTTGCATCATCTAATAATTGCGGCGCGGCGACACCTTCCTTGACGAGTCCCTGAATGCGCTTCAACTGAGCGTCAGCGGTTTGCAGATCGGCTTGAGCCCGTTCCACATCATGTTTTGCTCGATCGATCTCTTCTGGCCGCGAGCCGGTTTCCAGTTCCTGCAAGCGTGCCCGGGCAGCTTCGTATGATGCCTTCCCCTGTTCGTACTGAGCGCGATATTCCCGGTCTTCGAGGCGCACGACTACCTGATCCGTTTTGACGCGATCACCTTTTTCCACGCCAATCCACGCCACCCTGCCGGCGATCTTTGATCCAACTTGAATCTTGTGGTGCGCGATAACGTAACCCGTCGCAACAAGTACAGCACTTTGAGATGACCTCTCCAGTCGCGGCCGAACAGTTTGGACGGCGGGCGCAGCAGCCGGCCGTCTCAGTACAAAGATGGCAGCTATACCTGCGAGCAAGAGTACCAGCACCACCAGGAGAAGACCTTTGCTGCTTTTCTCCCGCGCCTGGACGCGTTTGTTTTTGTCGATCTTTAGTTTGCTGAGCTCGCTTGAAAGGTTATCCATGACAGTCGGCGTCCTAAAAATGGCTAGCTTTTCATCGCCGCTGGTATCGCTTCGCCTAATATATTCACGCACTGATCCAAGTCTGCATTCGATATAACAAAAGCCGGGGCCAGCATGTAGATGTCGTCTTTGATGCGGCTCACGAGCCCGCGCTTGCAGCACTCTTGATAAACGCGCGCGCCCATTTTGCGATCCGCGGGAAACGCTTTTTTCGTAGCCTTATCTTCGACAAGTTCCACGCCGCACATCAAACCGAGTCCGCGCACGTCCCCGACATTTTCCAGACCGTCGAGTTGCTTTAGGCCGGCGAGTAGTTTTCGTCCTTTTTCGCCGGCCTGTTCCACTAATCCTTCGCGCTCGAGAATATCGAGGGTGGCAAGTGCGACAGCGCAGCATGTCGGGTGTCCCGAGTACGTGAACGCGTGCATCCAGCGGCGAGTGGGAGGAGCGTCTGCAAGAACCTGATACACCCGATCCGACATCCCTATTCCGCCCAACGGTAGATAGCCGGAAGTGATTCCCTTCGCAAACGAGATGATGTCTGGCTCTACCTTCCAATGCGTGAGACCAAACCACCGGCCGAGGCGGCCAAATCCTGTGATGACTTCGTCCGCCATCAAGAGTACGTCGTATTTATCGCAGATCTCCCGAATGCGTGGGAAGTAGTCATCCTGGGGAACCATTAAACCACCGGCACCCTGCACGGGCTCCGCGAGGAACGCAGCCACGGTCTCGGGACCTTCGCGTAGGATGGCTTTTTCGAGTTCGTTTGCTGCCGCACGCCCCTGGCTGATCGATTTGTCCTCCGATACGTAGCGGTAGGGATAGGGCGATGGAATATGAACGAAGCCGGGCAACTTGGAACTGAACATCGGCCAAAACCCGGGAATACCGGTCGCATTCATCGCCCCGAGCGTCACTCCGTGATAGCCGTGTTCTCGACTGATGATTTTCAGCTTGTCCGGCTTACCCTGGCTGTTCCAAAAGAAACGCGCTGTCTTGATAGCACTGTCGTTTGCGTCCCCTCCACCGGAGGAGAAGAAAAAGTGGTTTATCGACGGGTAACACAGCTGCGCCAATTTTTCTGCCAACTGAACTGCCGGAACATTTGTGTGACCGATATATGACGTCGTAAAGGCCAATTGCTCCATCTGACGCATGGCAGCGTGTGCCAGCTCTTTTCGTCCGTGTCCGAGCGTCACGTTCCATAGACATGCGAGACCATCGATGTACTCGCGCCCGTCGGCGGCTCGTAGTCTCGCTCCTTCACCGCCTACCCAGACGAACGGTTGTTTGTGATCGTTTGGATGGAACTGCGGATGCACGAGGTGTTCCTGGTCTGTCTTGATAATCTTTTGAATGTCGACAGTCATACCATTACTCCCGGGTTTTGTTCCAAAGCGGTCCATAATAGCAGAGGAGGAGGGGGCATATGCACGTGTACTTGGTTCAACATGGAAAGGCAAAGACGACCGAGGAAGATCCTGCTCGCGGCCTCTCCGATGAAGGCCGGGAAGACCTCGAGCACATCGCCAATTTCCTTGCAGGCCTGCGGCTGACCATCTCGCTGATTCACCACAGTGGAAAGCGTCGGGCCGACGAGACGGCGCAAATGCTCGCTGCCAGTGTTCGTTGTACCGCCGGGCCGTGTCATACCACCGGACTCGATCCCACCGACGATCCTTCTGAAATAGCAAACTTCCTGAAGGTTTATACTGATGACGTCCTCATTGTGGGTCACCTTCCCAATCTGGAGCGTCTGACATCACTGCTGCTCATGGGTAATCCCGATCGCCGGCCCGTCCAGTTCAGGTATGGTGGAGTCGTATGTCTCGAGAAAGAACAGAATGGCACTTGGAGCGTCGTTTGGGCCGTTGTGCCCGATTTGCTGCGCGCCCAAACGCGTCTTGCGGCCTGAAATTCGGCGACGGAGCCTTGATTTCATCTTTTGCGGCCACGTTCCGGGATTGTAATATTTTCACTCGATGTCGAGACGAGAGATTTCAGCAGGATGCGTGGTGTTCCGCACGACAAACGAACTCACAGAAGTGGCACTAATCCAACCACGCGACCGAAAGGCCTGGGCGTTGCCGAAAGGGCTCATTGAACCCGGCGAAGCATCCGAGGCAGCGGCGCAGCGTGAGGCGCGGGAAGAAACAGGTCTCTCCGGAAGGATCGTTAACAAAATCGACACGATCAAGTACTCGTACATGGCGAAATGGGAGACGCCCCCGACCCGCGTGTTCAAGATCGTCACGTTTTACTTATTGAGGTACACAGAAGGCGATCCATCGCAGCACGATAAGGAAGTGGATCGCGTGGAATGGTTTCCGATCGACAAAGCGATCTCGAGCGCCAGTTATCCGCAGGAAAAAACTATCATTCGTAAAGCGAAGGAACTCATTTCCTCAGACTCGGGTAGCCCGGTGCAGTCGTGAAACAAATTTGCATAAACGTTTTTTGCTTCCTCTGGTTTCTTCCCCCCTCCTTTGCTCAAGCCATATATGCGCAGAACCAGATCCCGGCCGCCGGGATCGCCGTTGAATACACGGTCACTATCAAGAGTCCGGCATCGCATCTCTACGATGTTGAGATGGCTATTCGCGGATTGCGGGAGCCGTCCGTTTCTGTTTCTATTCCGGCGTGGTCACCCGGCATCTACCGCATCGAAAACTATGCGCGCAATATCCAGGAGTTTCAGGCACAAAATAATCGCAACCAGCCTCTGAAGTCGGAGCAAATCGACAAGCAGACCTGGCGAATCACCAAGACGCCTACAGACGATTTGAACGTCCGCTATCGTGTTTATTCTCTTCAACTCGACGATCAAATGGCGGACCTTGCCCCGCCGGCCACGTTCATGTATGTCGTCGGCCAAAAACATGTTCCATACAACGTGAAATACAACACACCGGGCGGATGGAAGGTTTTTACGGGCCTCGATAAGAAAGGCGACCGGTACTACGCATCTGACTACGACATCTTTATTGATGCGCCGGCATTCATTGGTGATTTCAGGGTACTGGAGTTTGAAACCGGCGGAGCGCATCACCATCTGGTTTTCAGCAAGCGCGATATCTCGATGAGCGCTCCGCAGGTAATTTCTGACGTTCAAGACATCGTCGAAGCAACCAAATCAATTTTTGGGAAGCTCCCGTACAAGGAATACGTGTTTCTGTTCAAAGTTCAGCCTCAGGCCGGCAACGGTGTCGAGCATTTGAACTCCACCCGCATTGCCGTCGGTGAAAACGATTTTGTTTCACAGACCAGCTATCGGCAGTTCCTAGCAACAGTAGCGCATGAATTTTTTCACGTTTGGAATGTGAAGCGCATCCGGCCCGCAGTACTCGGCCCATTTGATTACACTCGTGAAGTTCAGACACGGTCATTGTGGTTTTCAGAAGGCATCACCAGCTATTACGGCGACTTGCTGCTGGAACGCGCCGGCATCGACATGCCTACCGAGTTTCTGAGCCGCATGGCCGTCGTGATTGATTCACTGGAACACAGCCCTGGACGCCGCCTGATGAGCGCCGAAGATGCGAGCTGGAATGCGTGGCTTCGCGGCGATAATGCCGACAACAACTCCGTGTCGTATTACGTGAAGGGCCAGATCCTTGGCCTGCTTCTCGACATCGAGATTCGCGCACGTACAAAAAATCGCAAGAATCTTGACGACGTCATGCGCTACCTCATGGAGAACTACGCAGACAAAGGGATCGGGTTTCCGGAAGATGGCGTAATGAAGGCCCTCGAAACAGTGTCCGGTTCGGACTTTCGCGAGTTCTACGAGATAGCCGTACAAGGCCGGCAGGAACTCGACTACAACCGCTATCTCAAGCAGGCTGGTTTGACTGTTGATGTGCAACTTCAGCCGGCATCGATCTACCTCGGAATTGAATTTGAATCGGGTGAGTCCAACCTTCCACGCGTAAGACGTGTTGCGGCCAACTCTCCGGCCGAGCGCGCAAAAGTGGACATCGGCGACTTTCTTATCGCTATGAATGAGGAACGGCTCACTTTTGAAAACTTTCGGAGCCGTCTACACTCGCACTCCATTGGTGAAACGATTCGGCTGACCGTCTTGAGAGGGCAACGGCTCGTCAATCTCAACATCGTGCCCGTGGAATACCAGGAAGAACGCTGGCAGCTGAACGAAGTGGGAAGACCGACTCCCGAACAACTCGAGTTGAAGAATGTCTGGTTGGGAATTAAGTGAAGTTTTGAATTTCGGCCATGCAGTCGGCCCGCAAATTACAAATGCATGCTGACGCTATGACCAATGAGCAGTAACAAATCTTCGGAATGCTCGCGATCTTCCGAAGATCTGTTACTGCTCATCGGTCACAGCGGTCAGCATGCATTTTTTATTGGCCCGAAATAGAGACGTGCGAATCAGACGCCGATATCTTCATTCCAGACGGCTGGATTTTTCTCGATGAACTCACGCATTAACTGGATACAACGGGCATCTTGAAGGACATTGATGACGACGCCGTGGCCCTTCAGCCAATCTTCCTCTCCGCGGAACGTTTTGTTCTCGCCGGCAATGACGCGGGGAATGCCATAAAGTAGAATAGCGCCGGAACACATAGCGCACGGTGAGAGTGTGGTGTACAACACCGATTCGCGGTAGACGTTTGCCGGTAATCTGCCGGCGTTTTCGAGAGCATCCATCTCTCCGTGTAGAATCGCACTGCCCTGCTGGATCCGGCGGTTGTGTCCGCGGCCGATGATTTCTCCGTTGTGAACAAGAACAGAACCGATGGGGATACCCTGCTCCGCCCGTCCAAGTTCTGCCTCCCTAATAGCTGCATCCATGAATTGGTCCATTATTGAATTCCTCAGGCGTGTTGCCAACGTAATGTCCCTCGTGAGGGTCATAACAACAATTAGCAGTCCGGCACTCCCCAATCGCCGATTTGGAAGATGTGACATGGTGCCTCGTCGGCGCGGGAAGGTGGGAACTATATTCCATCATGTTTCGTTATTGCTAAAATAACGCTCTCCTAGGGGATGTCATGAAAGACGTTTGGCAGGATCTGCTCTACGGCTGCCGGATCATGATCAGCAAACCGGCAGTAACGATTATCGCGGCTTTGTCACTGGCCTTGGGCATCGGCGCGAACACGATCATCTTCAGCTTGATCAACACGACGCTCCTACGTCCGCTTCCGTATGAGGAACCTGGAAACATCGTGGTTGTATGGACAGTTCCGCTCAAGGACCGAACACAACAGAATGCGATGAATGTGTTGAGCTATTACGCAATTCGTGAAAAAAGCCAGACACTCGAATCAATAGGTGCCCTCACAGGTAGCATTAAGAACCTTGGAGCAGAGAAGGATGGTGCACCTGCCGAACGGATCAGCGGCTGGGGCTTCTCCCCGGCGGTGTTCAAAGCGCTGGGGGTCAAACCGATATTAGGCCGCCTGTACAGCGACGATGAAGATCAAGTGGATAACTGGGCGCCTGTGATTGTCATTACGAATCGCTTGTGGAAGCGTCATTTCAACACCGATCCCAATGTCATCGGGAAATCGCTGATTCTGGATCAAAAGCCCGTTACGGTCATCGGCGTGTTACCGGAAGACTTTACGTTTTTTGGTGAGGACGTGGACTTCATTTCGCCACTAGAAATCAATAAGACGCAATCGCAGAGCAAACAGGGATTTATTCTTGTTCTCGGACGTTTGAAGAAGAACGTAACGATGAAGCAGTCTCAGGCGGAAATCGATACCATCGCCGCGCAATTAGAGACTGGCGATCCGGAGCACCATAAAGGTAACGGCGCAACATTGCAAACGTTGCAGGATGCTGCTTACGGGGGTTTTCGTAATCCTCTTTTGCTTTTGCAAGGAGCTGTCGGATTCGTGCTGCTGATTGGATGCGCGAACGTGGCCGGTCTGTTGCTTGCGCGAGCAGCCTCACGTCGGACGGAAGTTGCAGTCCGTACCGCACTGGGCGCCGGGCGTTGGCGGCTCGTGCGTCAGCTCGTGACCGAAAGCTTTCCTCTGTCGGTGGTAGGTGGCATTCTCGGCATTGTTTTCTCGTGGGTAGGCTTGAAGCTCTTTGTTGCAGCCGCTCCTCCGGGTTTTCCGCGGCTCAGTGAGCTGTCGTTGGACGCTTCGGTTCTCGCGTTCACGGCCCTCGTGGTAGTGCTTACGGCCTTGCTCTTTGGAATCGTCCCTGCCCTGCAAGCATCGAAAACAGATCTCGTCAGTTCTCTCAAGGAATCTGGAAGGAGTCGGACCGACGGCGTTGGGCGGCAATATGTGCGTAGCGTTCTCGTTACGGCACAGGTCGCGCTTGCCCTGGTGTTGTTGATCGGAGCGGGCCTGATGATCAACAGTTTTGTCCGCGTTCAAAAGAATGACCTCGGTGCCGATCCGCATAACGTGCTCACGTTCGACTTCCGATTTGCTCAAACGGATGCGATCAAGCCTTATGGCCGGTATCGTGGTGTCGGGTTGTGGGATGTTAACCATCTTCCGGCGCTAACCTTCGATCGGATCGTCGAGCGGATGCGGAGTGTTCCAGGAGTGACGGCGGCTGCCGCGATCAACAGGCCGCCGCTCAATTCCGGCGGCATCCCGATGCCGTTCCTTATTGAGGGAAGGCCCGCTCCGCCGCCACCTGCTGATGCCGCGGACGCATCGTCGGATCGTGGACAGACGGCGAACTACTTCTCGGTCACGCCCGGGTTCTTCGCGACAATGAAGATTCCACTCCTCCGCGGACGCGATTTCACCGCACAGGATACGGCGTCCAACACTCTCGTCATCATCATCAATCAGACAATGTCGCGGCGTTTCTTCAGCGAAGAAGACCCGATAGGTAAGCGGATTACACTAGACTTCGTTCCCGATGAACGGCCTCGCGAGATCGTTGGTATCGTGGGCGACACACGCACGAGCCGCATGCAGAAAGAGCCGGTCCCAATGATGTATGTTCCCCACGTCCAGCAGACGGCGCGTTGGCTCGGCCCACAGTGGAATGACCGCGCCGGTATGTCCTTCATCTTGAGGACGTCCGTCGAGCCTATGACTTTGGTCGAAAGCGTGAAACGTGCAGTTGCGGACATCGACTTGACTCGGCCGGCCACGAACTTCCGCACGGTCGAACAGTCTTTGAGCCAGCAAACTCAATATTTGCGTTTGTATATTCTCCTGCTCGGAATCTTCGGCGGAATCGCAGCAGTCCTGGCGGCGATCGGCATTTACGGAATCATGGCGTACTCGGTTGCCGAGCGCACGCGAGAAATTGGCATCCGAATGGCGCTTGGCGCCGGCTCGCCGGCCGTGTTGAAAATGGTCATGCGACACACCGTGCTGCTGGTCGGTATCGGTTTGATTGCCGGGTTGGCCGGTTCCTTTGCACTGACTCGCTTGATAAAGAGTGGTCTTTACGGCGTGACGGCCACAGATCCTGCCACGTATGTCGGGATTTCCCTGCTATTAGTCATCGTCGCGATGATCGCCTGTTTGATTCCGACGCTACGCGCAATCCGCGTCGATCCGACCGTCGCGCTGCGGTACGAATAGGTCTAAGTCCTTTTTGTGAGTCGTTCCCATTTTTGCCGGGCCTTCTCGACCTGGCGTTCCGCTTCGGCGAGCGACTCGTGCAAACCGCGCAGGCGTGCATAAGCATGTTCCGCGGCCGCTGTTGCCTTCTTCAGGCGCTCTTCGGCGTCTCGGCGGTTTCTGTCGGTGTCTTCGGCGTGCGCGATACCTTCCTGCACTCCCGTCTGTGTCTCACGCAGTTTTCGTTCTGCGGCTTCCAGGGCCGCCTTACTCTCCTCGATGGCTGGAGATTCTGATGGAAGGATAGTCGCGGACTTCGCCGGAGCGTGGACGCCGCCGCCGTCGGGAATCAGCGCAGCAAATAAATCAAATCCTGGAGGATCGATATCCTCAGTGAGACGACCGGCACGGCGCGCATCGATCAGCGATGAGGAGGCGGAAAGGGCTTCGAGTGTTGTCGTGATACGCCGCATCGTGTCGGACGCTGGATTGTGCCCCGCTTCGCGCAAGAGCGTGTCCGCCAGACGCGCCAAACTGGACAAAGCTTCCCGCCTCGCCTCGAGCGGCCCGCGAGTGTCGGCGGGCGTGCCGGAAAGTTGGGATGCGTGCGCCTGGGCAAAACGTTCACCAGCGGCAAGCAGCTGATTGAACTGTTCTCGATGTTTCCAGTAAAGCTGGTTCACGGTCCACGCGGATACCGAAGGCTTTGCCAGCGATTTCACGCGTTCCGCCTCGGCTTTACTTCCCTCCTTCTTAAGCCGCGCTGCCAAGGCGTTTCGAGCGATGGTGAACTCAGCCAGCGGCAGCTTGAACACTTCATCGAGTTCATCATCACTCATGAGTTTTCTACGCCAGGGATGCCGTATCGATCACGAAGCGGTATTTTACGTCGCCCTTGAGCAGGCGTTCATACGCTTCGTTGATTTGCTGAATGCGAATTACTTCAACGTCGGCTGTGATTCCGTGATCCGCGCAAAAATCCAGCATCTCTTGCGTCTCGCGGATTCCTCCGATTATCGAGCCGGCCAGTTGCCTCCGGCGGAAAAGCAGGCTGAACACTCCGATCGGTATCGGAGTTTCAGGAGCGCCGACGAGCGTAAGAGTCCCTTCACGCTTCAGAAGATCGAGGTATGCATTCACGTCGTGGACGGCTGAAACGGTATCGAGAATAAAATCAAAGCTAGCCAGATGCTTTTGCATTTCCGATGCACTCTTCGACAGCACAACTTCGTGAGCGCCGACGCGGAGCGCGTCTTCAGTCTTGTCGGGTGACGTCGTAAAGAGCACGACGCGTGCGCCAAATGCATTCGCGAACTTCACTGCCATGTGTCCAAGACCCCCGAGCCCGACAACGCCCACCTTCTGTCCCTCACGTACCTTCCAATGACGCAGTGGAGAATATGTGGTAATGCCGGCGCATAAGAGGGGTGCAGCACCTGCGAGCGCCAATTTCTCGGACACGCGAAGAGCGAAGGCTTCATTCACGACGATGCTGTCGGAATAGCCGCCGTAGGTCGCGCCGCCAAGATCCTTGTCTTCGCTGTTGTAGGTAAACGTGGGTACGGCATCGCAAAACTGCTCCTCACCGGCAAGGCAATTCGCGCACACACCACACGAACCGACCATGCATCCAACTGCGGCGATATCGCCTTCCTTAAACTTTTTGACCGCCGTGCCAGTTTTCACGACCCTCCCAACAATTTCATGACCCGGTACGCACGGATAAACCGTCGGCATCACGTTCTGCCACTCGTCGCGAACCTGATGCACGTCGGAATGGCAGACGCCACAGTAAAGAATTTGGATTTGTACATCTTTTGGCTTCGGCACGCGTCGTGGGATTGAGAACGGCGCTAATTTCGTTTGCGCACCAGAGGCTGCGTATGCCTTTGCGGAATAGGATATCGGCTGTCGACTTGCTTCGCCCATGCTGTGTTCCTCCTTTTAAGGGGGCCAGGCGGATTACCAAACGTAAGACAGGGAAATAGTTTCGGTCATCACAAATCAGTGCCTCTAACGTTGCCGCGCGGCGATTCCTTTGATCGTCGCGGTCAGTGCCCTCATGCGGATCGCATCGATCCCGGAGGCCGTCGTGGCATCGCTCTCGAGCTGGTTTGCCAGGGCAAGCAATTCTTTTGAACGGGGACGGGAAAGCGACGCCGTAATGGCACGCGCGCGCTCTGATGGAATGGAGTGACTGCGCGTGAGCTGATCGACATAGGCTTGGGCAACAACCGGGCTGGCCGGCCATTGTATCTTCGACTGCGATTGCGCATTGAATTCATTCACCTGCACCAGAGTCGCGGCATCGATTTCGCTTTGCGAAAGCAACTCACCCGGTTTTAACCTGAAAGCGTCCAAACCCCGGGCGATTTCTGATGCGTAGATGTGACCGTTGTACCAGTACGCGGACCAGTAGCCACCCACGATCACGTCTTTTGGATCGATGGGACCACGGTCAAAGTAGGCAATTTCCACCGGGTGTTCGGAATCCGTGAAATCAAAAACCGAAAGGCCGCCTTGATACCAGCCCTGAACCATAATGTCGCGGCCAGGTATAGGGATCAGCGAGCCATTATGTGCTACGCAGTTCTCCTGCTCGGTCTGTGGTGCCGGTATTTTGAAATATCCTTTGAATTGCAGCTTTTTATCAACGATGTCGAAAATTGCGTCCGCTCCCCACGTCGGCGGATCCGTCGCGCGGCAACGCGGACGAGTCCCGCCGCCCCACTCGTCTGTAAAGATCACTTTTGTGCCGCTGTTATTGAAGGTGGCCGAGTGCCAATATGCGAAGTTCTTGTCCACAACCTGATCGAGCCGAACGGGATGGATAGGATCTGAAATATCCAGCAAGATTCCGTTTCCGGAACACGCGCCGGCGGCAAGCCCCACGGCGGGAAAGACAGTGATGTCATGACACTGGTTCGTTGCTGACGATCGCTGCGTTCCGGCCCCGTGATCGCCGCCACGCCAGAGACCCGCGATTGCGCCGGTGGCAGGATCTGCAAAGATACGAGGCCGATTCACGATCTTCGCGTTTTGCGGCGACGTAAGGGGGACCTGGATCACGTCGATGCTGAAAAGCGCCGTATCCGGGTCTTTGTCGGCCGGTTCTCCCGAGCACCCAGCAAGCTCTTGTGCTGATCGGACCTGGCCGGTTCCTTGGCCATAGATATAGATGCTCGTCTTGTCTCTCGGATCGATGACCAGGGTGTGCGTGTGTGACCCACGACAAGTCTGAATAGCAGCGATCTGTTTGGGTTTCCTTAAATCCGAAATGTCAAAAATGCGGACGCCGCGAAAACGCTCGTTGCTGACTGCCTCTTGCACGCCCTGAGTTCCGCAGTCGAGACGGCCGCGCGTTTGTTCCACCGACATAAACAGAAGATTGCCGTACACGGAGACATCACCCTGTCCTCCAGGACATACAACCGAAACGAGGACACGGGCCTTTTTAGGGTCTTCGATACTGTAAGTGTTGAACCCGTGAAAGCTGCCCATGATGAGGTGATCGCGGCTGAAAGCGAGATCCGAATTTGCGAAGCTCAATCCTGCTTGCAGTGCCGCTGACGCAACTGCTGCAGGGGAGCCGGGCGGCGGCTCTTGCGGCGTCGAAGAGTCATTGGTCGTGAGGGGGCCCGCTGGTGCATCGGCAGGCTCGGGAGGAATCGATGTGCCGGCTGGAGTCTTAGGATCGAAGAAGCCATCGGGTTTGGGCAAACTCCAGATCAATTCCAGATTGTGGATGGCCGTTCCCGCATCGCGAAAACCCGGCTTCAATCCAACGCGAGGGTCCTGTGCTGCCAGACCCAGGGCTGCTACAAAGACCAACAACACGGCTGTGATACACGATAAGGTTTTAGCGACGGATCTCATTCTGAAGCTCCTCGAGCATGGCGGCCATGCGATCGATTTCAGCCTTCTGATCGGCGATAACGTCAGACGCGAACGCGAAAACTTCCGATTCCTGCCCCGCGCCAGCTGTGGAGAACAGCTGATCTGCCATGAGTAGGGCGCCGTCATGATGTTTGATCATTCCCTGCAGCCAGAGCCGGTCGAACTCCGCGCCTTTGGCTGCGGCAAGCTGATCCATTTCTTCCGGTGTCAACATGCCGGGCATCAGAGTTGCGCCGGCCATATGATGATCGTGGATGCCAGGCGCTTGCTGCCCCCGCACTTCAAGCCAACGCTGCATCATCTTGATTTCGTCCGACTGCGAAATTTCGATGCGCTGCCCGAGTAGTTTCATTTTGTCCAGGTCCGTCCGCGATGCTATCAGTGCGGTCATATCCAGCGCCTGCGCATGGTGATGAATCATGTCCTGCATGAATTTCACATCCGCCGCCGTGAAATGAACCTTTGATAAATCAACGGCCTCACTGGGCGTGATCGTTCGGCTTAGAGTACCCGGTTCACCCGGTTGCACGATCCTGTGAGCACAAGCCGTGGCACCCAGCACAATGAGGAGAGCCGCGCGGATTCGGTGAGCCATTATTTGATCGGAAACAGTTGAACTGGTTCTGAACATGGAAGGGCTACAAGACAAGCGGACTTAAGCTTTCCACTGGACAGTCTAGGATGTCAAGGCCGGCGGATTGAATCAGCGGATCGATATTCTCGATTCAGTCTTACGAAACTTCCCTGAGCGCTCATTCGTAAACAATTGGGAATTGGAACACGCGACTGCGCGGACGCTTGCAACGGCGCGTCAATCACGAGAACATGTAAACCAAACAAGGGGTTAAATATGATGCGAGCATTCGCACGCTTAACCGTGCTCGGCTTGTTGGCGGTGATGGGATTCGGCCAGTCCACTCCAAATCCCACGTTTGACCTTGCCGATGTCCATGTGAGCGCCAAACGCACGAATGCGAATATGACGGGCGGCGTTCTCCGAGGCGGCCGCTATGAACTCCGAAACGCGACGATGGTAGATCTGATTAGAATCGCTTACGGCGTTGAGGCGGAAAGAGTCCTGGGAGGTCCCAATTGGCTGGAGTTCGACCGATTCGACGTGAGCGCCAAGGCTCCAACCGCAACACCGCCTGAAACACTCCAATTGATGCTGCAGGCATTGTTGGCGGACCGCTTCAAGCTCGTCGTCCATAAAGATAGTAAATCTCTTTCGGTATTCGCGCTGTCGATGGGCAAGGCCAAGCACAAATTGAAGGAAGCGGAGGGGGCGGGGACGGGCTGCCAGCCTCAACCACAAACTCCCCAGCCCGGTGTGATCCCGCAACAGGCCGTTTCATGCCATGGCATCACGATGGAAACACTGGCCCTGCTCCTGCGGCAAGCAGGCGGGGGCTATATAACGAGTACCGTCGTCGATCAGACGGGGCTTAAGGGTTCGTGGGATTTCGACCTCAAATGGACTGCGCGAGGTTTGCTCGCGCAGGCTGGGGCTGACGGGATCAGCCTTTTTGACGCGGTTGATAAACAACTGGGGCTCAAGCTGGAGCCGCAACAGCTTGCGCTGCCCGTCATCGTCGTGGACCAGTTGAATCAAAAGCCAACGGACAATCCGCCTGGTGTGGCCGCAGCGATTCCTGGTGCGCCGCCCGCGGAGTTTGAAGTGGCGGACATTAAACCGAGCATGCCGGGATCGGAAGGCACCCGAATCCAGTTTCAGCCTGGCGGGCGGCTGGACGTGCAAGGCGCGCCCTTGAAGCTTCTGATCCAAGCCGCATGGGATATCAACAACGACGAAATGCTTGTGGGCGGACCAAAGTTTTTGGATACCGCGCGCTTCGACATCGTTGCGAAAGCTTCAACCGCGATGGCCAGTAACGGCCTGCAAGTGGATACAGACGCGCTGCGACTGATGCTGCGCGCCCTTATCGTCGATCGCTTCAAGCTGAAGACTCACACGGAAGAACGACCTGCGACCGCGTATACGCTGACGGCCCTTAAGCCGAAACTTCAGAAAGCGGATCCTGCGAGTCGGACGAATTGGAAGGAAGGTCCCGCGGCGGGCGCCAGGGATCCGAGGCTGTCGAATCCCGCCCTCGCTAGACTTGTTACGTGCCAGAACATGACAATGGCGCAATTCGCGGAACTCCTTCCGGGAATTGCGGGCGGGTATATTCGCGGAGCTCCGGTTTTCGACAATACCGGCCTCGACGGGGCTTGGGACTTCACCTTCAACTTTAGTCCGATCGGTATTTTCCAGGGCGGCGCCGGCGCGCGCGGCGCGGGCGGACGCGGCGCTGAACAGGGCCCGCCTGCAGGCGGCACCTCGCCAGCAGCGGCAGATCCGACCGGTGCTGTATCACTTTTCGACGCTCTCGAGAGACAGCTCGGATTGAAACTGGAGACGGAAAAACGGCCAATACCCGTGCTCGTCATCGATCACGTGGAGGAGAAGCCTACGGATAACTAATGAGACGTCTAGCTTGCTCGATTCGGTTTTTGGTGGCCTTTGTAGTTTCTGCTTTGTTTGCGATGTCTCAAACCGCGCAATCGCAAACAACTGGCCAAAACAATGCGCGTTCTCTCAACACCCAAGATCTGTCAGGGGTGTGGCAGCTTGCTCCCGGTGGCGGCGGTCAAGGGCCTGGTGACAACTTTCCTCCGCTGACGGCATGGGGGCAGGCAAAGTACGACGCCAACAAGCCCGGTTACGGGCCCAAAGCCGCGCCCGGCGGGAACGATCCTATTCTTAAGTGTGACCCGATGGGTTTTCCGCGCATTCTCTTTGTCATCTGGCCTTTCGAGATCATCCATATCCCCGAACGGATTTTGATGTTTTTCGAAGGCCAACACACGATCCGGGAGATTTGGATGGATGGACGCAAACTTCCTAACGATCCGGATCCAAGATGGTATGGATATTCAGTCGGCAAATGGGAGGGCGACACCTTGATCGTCGAATCCACCGGATTCAATGAGAAGACATGGCTCGGTGCACAAGGCCAACCGCATAGCGACGAGATGCGCACAATCGAGCGTTATCGTCGTATCGACCAGGACACGATTCAGTTCAATCTGACCATCGATGATCCGAAGACGTATACGAAGACGTGGTATGCGGAACCACGGCTCATCAAACGGAAGCCGGGCGTAGAAATCCCGGAATCGTTTTGTGTGGCGTCTGAAGAAGAAGAGTTTGCCAGAAGAATTCGCGAGCCGGCGGCTCGACAACCTGGAAAGGAATGAGCATATGAAGCTGCAGGTCTTGATTCTGGCTTTACTGTTTCTGTGCGCACCTGCGTGGGCTCACCATGGAAATTCAGCGTACGACGAACAGGCACGAGTTCCGGTGAAAGGAACAGTGACCGAATTCGTCTGGACGAATCCGCACTCTCAAATTTATCTGGACGTGAAAGACAAAAACGGCAACATCGTGCATTGGGCCGTCGAAACCAACAGTCCGGGTATCCTCTCCAGAGCCGGCTGGACAAGACGCTCCCTCACTCCGGGTGATGAAGTTACCATCATCTTGTGTCCCGCCAAAAACGGCGCTCCCGTCGCCTACATCGGATCCGGAGATCCTGGGACTAAAGTCATTTTCGCCGACGGGCGCGAGTTGGACTTCAAAGACAAGACAGCGCAGTAGGTTTGTGCTTGTGGGATGTATTCCCGCCCGATATTCCAAATCGTCGGCGAGTGCTGATTGGTGAATGAGGACGGATGTACAAAGTATGGCACTGCTTTGTGAGAGCGGGATGCCCGGTATTACCGGTTCGCTTTGGCCGCCTTCTCTTCAGCTCGAGCGGAGGTCAGCGTATTCACGAGGGAGTAGTTTCCTTCGTGGCAGGCGTATTCGAAGATGGGACCAGGTGCTCGTTTCAACGGGAGTTCCGCGGTCCAGGATCTTACAAACGACTCGGGATCATCGACCGTGAATTGGTAAAGAAGTGTGTCTTCGCCGGTCCGCGTGAAGCGCTCGGTCAGTCGCATGTGCTCGCCCGATCCTCTGAAGTTCGTTTTGTCCGTGAAGTTCGTCGTTTCGACGACAAGGGTATTGCCCTCCCAGTGCCCGCGGGCGTCTCCCAACCATTGCCGTACGGTGCTGGGCAGATGCGGCTTGTTGCCGATCGGAATGATCCGAGCGTCGTGCATCATCTCGCTGAAGATCACGACGTATTCTGGCGTTTGAATAATTTGGTGATTGTTGTTGTAGCCCGCAGGAAGCATCGGTGGTCCCGGTCGAAACATGCAGCGATCGGCCAAAGACAAATCCTCGGGACCGTCCGCAGGATGTAACCTCCTTGCTTCAGCTCGCGCTGCAGCCCTCTTCTGCGCTTCCGGTGTCAACGGCGGAAGCTTTCCATCGGGCGGGTCTACGATCAATGATGTTCGCAACGTGGATACGACTCTTGTTCCCCGGTCCCACCAAAAATCGTTGTAACCAATCGTCAGGTCGGCCTCTGGATTCGCATCGCGGCGGTCCCCATCATTCCGAGCACGAACCTGCTTTTCGTATTCAGCTGCTTCGGCTGGGCTGAAAAATGCTTTCCCCGCAAGTTCCGCAGGCCGTTCCAGTGGCGTTACCGTGCCGTTCGTCCATATTCCGTCCAGATCGCGCGGCGCCTGGCCTCGTACAGAGATGGGCAACGTGAACATCGTGGCAATCCCGATCATTAAGAGAGGATATTTCTCGCGCATCAAAGTTCTCTCTTTCCGCGGATGCGGTGTAGTAAAAAAATGATGCGATTGGTTATGCTCGATGTCAACTAAGGAACAAATATGATCAGAACAACGCTTGCGCTTACTGCATTCGTCGGTGTTGCCGTCACACATTCCGTTGCACTCGTCCCAAGGCAGTCGCCACCAGCGAGCCAGCTGGTGTTGTATGAGGGGGCGCGGCTGATCCCAGGTGATGGCAGCCAACCGATTGCTAGTTCCGCGATCTTGGTCGAAAACGGGATCATTACGAACGTCGGCGCGAAAGCCAGCGTGAACGCTCCGCGTTTAGCCAGGCGGGTCGATCTGAGCGGTAAAACCGTGATGCCGGCCCTCGTAAACGCACACGGGCATCCAGGATTCCAGCGAGGCCTGACCTACACCGGGGACAACTTCACGCGCGAGACGATAATCGAAGATCTGAATCGCGCACTCTATTTTGGTGTTGCGGCCATACAATCCCAGGGGATTGAAAAAGGAGATGTGACTTACCAGGTTCGTGCCGATCAGCAAGCCGGAAAGCTCGCGGGAGCACTTTTACACATTGCAGGGCGAGGCATTGGCGCACCGAACGCTGGGCCAGGTGCAGCTGCATATGCCGGGATCGCATACGAGGTGACCACCGAAGACCAGGCAAGAGAGGCCGTACGTGAACTCGCTTCAAAGAAAGTCGATCTGATCAAGATTTGGGTGGACGACCGCAACGGCCGGGCGCCGCGGCTCGCGCCGAACCTGTACCGTGCGATTATCGAGGAAGGCCACCGGCAAGGACTGAAAGTGAATGCCCACGTTTTCTATCACAGCGACGCAGTCGGTCTTGTCGACGCGGGAGTTGATGGATTGGCCCATCTCGTCCGCGACAAAGAAATGGACGATGACTTGATTGAGTCGATCGTACGCCACAACGTCTATGTCATGCCAAACCTGAGTCCCGAATGGAACACCTATGCGGACGTTCCACACTGGCTGAAGGAAGGCGACCCGTTGTTCACATTGCTTCAAGAATCCGTCTCGCCGGCGGTGGTGGCGCGAATGCAAAAGACTTTTGGAAGCGCGAATCCAGCAGCAGTCGAGCGTACGCGCGCACAGTACACAATCCTTCAACACAGCCTCGCAAAACTCGCAAAGGCCAATGCGAAGATCATCCTGGGTTGTGATACCGGGCTCGAAGATCACCCGTTCGGCATGTCCGAACAACACGAACTGGAAAGCATGGTAAACGCGGGGATGACTCCGATGCAGGCGATCGTTTCAGCCACGAGCCGCGCCGCCGAGTACCTCAAACTGGAAAAGATGGGCGTGCTCGCACCAGGCAAGGAAGCGGATTTTCTGGTCCTCGATGCCAATCCTCTCGATAACATCACGAACACACAACGTATTTCGGCGATCTACATGAAAGGTGTCGCCGTGGACCGCGCTGCGCTTCGATTTCGTTGAGATTGCTCGCAAGGAAGCAAACCGGAACACAAAAACCACAAGAAGCGCAAATGGCGGCACTACAACGCGCGCATCATCCACCAATCGGTTTGCGGATCGTCACCCATTTGAAAGATATGCTCGCCGACATGGACAAAATCCCATTTCCGGTAAAACGCCTGGGCCCGGAGATTGTGTTCCCAAACTCCGAGATATATTGTTTTGAAGCCCTGACGTTTTGCCTCCCGTAAACACTCTTCCATTAGAGCAGACGCAACTCCTTTACCCTGCCAACGCTGATCTACGTAGAAACGAACAAGTTCGATCGGATCCGCTCCTGTGATGCACTCGGGAGCTTTACCGGCAAACAGTTTCGCGTAAGCCGACAGACCGCCATCAGTTTGGACGAGATAAAACGTGCCCCTCGGATCGCTCAACTCGGCCTTGAGCTGGGGCAAGCTGAATGCAGCCGACAGGTACGCCCGCATGTTCTCGGGCGTGTTCACAGATGCAAATGTTTCGTAGTATGTGCGTGCTGCGAATTCGGTTAGCGTTTCGGCATCTGCCGGCACTGCGCGCCTGACGACCATATGACCCAGAAATTTTATTCTAGAACGTTCTTGTCATTAAACGGGTGCGATTGACAGGATACTTCGGACCGTCTACTGTTACCGCGCATGCCTGAGCAGTCCTCCGCAGCCGTTAAACGAGAACCAGGACAACACAATGTTTGGCGCACGTCCGGATTAATTCAATTAACCCGTCCACAAATGATGGGTACTCTGGCCGGCTTGAGCCTCTCCATGTTGCTCGCGGCCCTGGACCAGACAATCGTTGGGACAGCGGAGCCGATGATCATTGCTTCACTTTCCGGGTTCGATCGGTATCCATGGGTCTCAACGGCGTATTTGCTCTGCTCCACGATCTCCGTCCCTATATTCGCCAAGTTGTCTGATATTTACGGAAGAAAATGGTTCCTGCTTGTGGGGTCCGCCGGTTTCGTCCTCACCTCCGCTTTGTGCGGGGCGGCCGGAAAAATGAACTTCCTTGGGTTGGATGGCATGAACCAACTCATCGTGTTTCGCGCATTGCAGGGTATTTGCGGCGGGACGATGATGGGTCTCACGTTTACGATAATCGGCGATATTTTTTCGCCCGCAGAACGAGGACGGTACCAGGGGTTCTTTTCTGGAGTCTGGGGCATGGCGTCCGTCTTCGGGCCGACTCTTGGCGGCTGGCTTACCGATCAGATTTCCTGGCGTGCCACGTTTTACGTGAACCTACCCGTCGGAATCGTCGCCATCATTGCCTTATATCTGTACTTTCCATATTGGCGTCCCAAAGGGGTGCAACGGCACATTGACTGGGCCGGTACGGTAACCTTGATTGGCTGCGTCGTACCCTTGCTGCTGGCACTCACCTGGGTAACCGATTACGGCTGGCTCTCTGGCCGGGTCGAGTTGCTACTTGGCATTTCAACCGTCATGTTCGGCGCGTTTCTCTATGCAGAGACAAAGGCGATCGAGCCGTTGATCCCGCTAGTGCTCTTTCGCGAGCCCGTGATTAGTATGTGCTCGATTGGCGTCTTTGTAGTGGGCATTGCCATGTTCGGAATGATCATCTATCTACCACTTTTCATGCAAGGCGTGTTGGGCGTCAGTGCGACGAGATCGGGCAATCTCCTCACGCCGCTCATGCTGGGTGTGGTAATGGGAACGTTCATATGCGGACAGGCCACGCTACGCCTGCGAAGCTACAAAATCCCTTCGATCGCCGGCTCTGTGCTTGTTGCTATCGGAACAATCCTGTTCGCTCGAATGAATAGTGCCACGCAGCCTACGGACGTGCTCCTGGCAATGATTACTGCCGGTTTTGGAATGGGCCTGATCCTTCCTGCATACACTGTGGCCGTCCAGAATGCTGCTCCTCACAAATACATGGGCATCGCGACAGCTTCGGCTACATTCTTCCGCTCGATCGGAAGCACGGTTGGAGTCGCAATCTTCGGCAGTTTTCTTCTCACACATTATCATCACGACTTTGTCGGAACAGTTCCCCACGGTATTCCGCAAGAAGCAATGGCAGCGTTTTCCAACCCTCTTTTACTGTCTCAAATGCGGCCTCAGTTGGAAACGATCTTCAGCCGGTACGAGAATGGACCGCGAATCCTACAAAACTTGTATAAGAATGTGGGTGTTGCCCTCCTCGGCGGGATACAGAAGATATTCCTCATCAGTGCGATTTTGATGGTCGGGCTTCTCGTACTGAATGGCCTGATCAAAGACGTACCGCTGCGGCATGGTCCTGTTTCCGGTTCCGAACCCCCTGCACATTGATGCATTGAAAAGTATGTGACCCGCGGAAACAATTGCCTCGAAAGGAGACGATTGTCCGCATGCGTCTGATGGTTGCGCTTATGACTCTGATCTTCGTTTCGCCGGCAATTCTGATCGCCGAGGACGAAAAAGACCGCCTGGAAAGCAGCGCCGAGGTATTCGAGGAAATCCTGAACATTCCCGATGCGCTACCGAAGGAATTGTTGAATAAGGCCGAATGCGTGGCCGTTATGCCATCCGTCAAGAAGTTTGCGTTCGGGGTCGGGGGGAGTTATGGACGAGGGGTCCTGGTATGCCGAAGCGGGAATAAGTTTACGGGCCCTTGGAGCGCACCCGCAATGTACCGCCTTGAGGGCGGAAGTATCGGATTCCAACTCGGAGGACAAGCAACCGACTTTCTTCTCCTGGTGATGAATCCGAAGGGAGCGGACTCCTTACTGAAAAGCAAAGTGAAGCTCGGTGCTGACGCGGCCGTCGCCGCAGGACCCAAAGGACGCGCAGCAATGGCCGCTACCGACGCTTACATGCACGCTGAAATCCTGACTTACTCGCGCTCACGCGGTCTGTTCGCCGGCGTGTCACTCGAGGGCTCCACGCTCCGCCAGGACAATAAAGCAAACGAAACTGTTTACGGACGAAAGATCACAGCTCAGGAAATCGTAAGGGAGGGCAAAGGCGGAGGAGGTCAACGCCTGGTTGCTATCCTGCAAAAAGCATCGCCTAGAAATGAGTCCGACGCTGCATCGCTGAAATAAACGGATATTTCCGCCAGATCAACAATTAGACACCGGGGCAATGGCTAATTGCTGCTTGAGAACTACCTCAAGTTTCGAATTAACTTCGCTTATGCAACCCTATGCGTTTCGCGCCTTATGGACCAACTTAAGATCCTCAATGAACCGCTCCATCTCTCGGCGCCTTGTTTCGTCATCCGGTGCACGAAGCAAGGAAGAGGGATGCACGGTAGCCATGACAAATGGGGCCAATGGAGATGGGATCCAGACGCCTCTCTGCGTGCTGACTTTGAATTGGCGGCCGAGAAGAGCCTGCGCCGCCGTGGCGCCAAGGCATACGATGACGGCCGGCTGAAGCACCTCAATTTCAGCTTCAATCCATGGCTTACAAGCGGTGATTTCCATTGAGTTAGGCTTTTTGTGGATACGCCGTTTACCTCGTGGTTCCCATTTGAAGTGTTTAACCGCATTGGTCACATATGTCTCTTTGCGATCGATTCCTGCCGCTGCTAGCGCTTGATCAAGAACCTTTCCTGCAGGTCCGACGAATGGGTGTCCCTGAATGTCTTCCTGATCGCCGGGTTGTTCCCCCACAAGCATGACTCGACCTTTCGAACTGCCTTCCCCGAATACCGTTTGTGTTCCGGTTTTCCAGAGATCGCATGCCTGACAATCAGCGGCAGCGACTCGAAGTTTGTCGATCGTGGGTTCTGGCGGAATGCGGGGAGATGCGGTCGTTTGAACTCGCTTGCTCATGATTTCTTCCCGTTGACATACCGTACAAATGTTCGGTATAAGTGGAAACGTCTCGGTGTACTTTATGCAATCGGTGATCCTTCGCGCCCGATTGGAATCCGCCTTTGGTGAGCGGATTCCATCGCCTTTTACCGATCTCGATCGCCGTGTCTTCGAAAACGTTCCCACAGGGATCGCGACTCTCGACACGCTCACTGGAGGCATACCTCGCGGAGCAATCACCGAGATTTGTGGTCCCCCCTCTTCCGGCCGCACATCGGCCATGGTTTCGATTCTGGCCGAAGCAAATGCGCAGGATGAAGTCTGCGCTCTCGTCGATGGGAATAATGCATTCGATCCGATATCCGCTGCAGCAGCGGGCATTGATTTAACCAGGCTGTTGTGGGTGCGTTGTCGAAAGCTCGATGAGGTTTTGAAATCCACCGATCTGTTGCTCCAGGGTGGTGGGTTCGGCCGGGTCGTAATGGATCTGACAGATCTTCCCGTATCGCATGCACGATCGATTTCATTGGCGTCGTGGTTTCGATTTCAACGCACGATCGAAAAAACTCCGACCGTACTGCTTGTGATGAGTTCTGAAAGCGTCGTGAAATCGGCCGCTGCGATGGTATTCCGAACAGAAATGCACGGTTCTGAATGGTCGACCGTTTTCAATGGCTTGAATTCGAGTATCGAAATCGTCCGCTCGCGAAGAGCGCGTTCATTGAAATCCTATGTACGCGTGCATCTACATTCCGAATGCGTCCGGTGACAGTTCCGCGGCGCTCATTGATTGCGCAACGACATTCTCGCCGCGTGTCGAAAGTACTTCGGCCGGCATTGTGGTTTTCGATGCTGAAGGACTGGAACGTCTGTTCGGATCGTATTCTGAAATCGCTTTAAAAGTTGCAGATGCAGCACGCGAGCGTGGACTCGAAGCCAATATCGCTGTAGCGGCAAATCCCGATGCAGCCATTTGTGCTGCGCGTGGATTCGGCGGTATCACGGTCCTGAATCGTGGAAGCGAAAAAAGCAGGCTACGCGATCTTCCGCTGACAGTGCTTGCACCTTCGCAGGAGATTTTGGAAACGATTGAACGTTGGGGAATACGTACTCTCGGAGCGTTCGCAAGATTGCCCGCTGTCCAAATCTCCGAACGCCTCGGCCAGGAAGGAGTGCAGCTTTATAAATTGGCACAGGGCGCGAGCATGCGACCCATCGTTCCGCATGCTGATGCACTGCGCTTTGTAGAAATAATCGAGCTCGATTATGAAATAGAAACCATCGAGCCACTGACGTTTATTTTGTCGCGAATGCTGGATCAACTTTGCTCACGCATGCGTTCGCGAAATCGCGCCACACACGAGGTTCGTCTCAGGTTGGGGACGCATATGCGGGTTTTGAAACTTCCCCTGCCGGTACGTAATCCGAGACTGCTGACGAAACTTCTTATCCTCGACCTCGAAGCACATCCGCCGGGAGCTGCCGTCAAGCGCGTCGAGGTTGAGGCGATTCCCACAAAACCACGCGTCGTGCAGAACGGGTTGTTCGTGCCGCTTTCGCCAGAGCCGGAGAAGCTGGAACTGACGCTTGCCCGGTTGAAAGCTGTCGTTGGTGAGGAAAATGTAGGAGCGGCAGAAATTCTGGATACGCACCGGCCGGATGCGTTCCGGATGGAAAAGTTTCATTTGGGTGAACGCGGCAGCTTGCGAATGGGGATGGACTCCACAACTACCTCCTCCTGTTCCCTCTCTCTCCGCCTTTTCCGACCTCCGCTCGAGGCAACTGTCCAACTCCGCAACGCTGCACCCAGCTGGATCGCGTTTCACGGCGTACACGGGTCAATCATCACAGCCAGGGGGCCGTGGCGCACATCCGGCGATTGGTGGCGACCCAATATGTGGGATCGCGAAGAGTGGGATATCGAAGTCTGCGATGTGTTTTACCGCATTTATTATGACGTTCACCTGGATCGATGGTACGCCCAAGGAGCATACGATTGAGCGCCACATACGTCGAGCTACACGCCAGCTCTGCTTTCAGTTTCCTCGAAGGCGCTTCCCTGCCCGAAGAATTTGCAGGTGTCTGCGCACATTATCAAATGCCGGCAATGGCGCTTCTCGACCGTGATGGCTTTTACGGTTCGCCGCGATTTCATCTAGCGGCGAAGAAAGCGGGAATTCAGGCGCACATTGGAGCCGAAGTAACGTCGACGAGGGGCATACGTTATGCGCTGCTTGCAGAAACTCGGGAAGGTTATCAAAACCTGTGCCGGTTGATGACGCGAATGAAGCTTCGCGCTCCGAAGGGTAAAGGCGCGATTACTGAAGACGAGCTTGCAGCCTTTGCGCGCGGAGTCATTTGTCTCACCGGAGGCGACTATGGACCGCTCACCAAGGCCATTCCGAAGAATGACGGACACGCGGAACTCGAGCGGTTAGTGGACATCTTTGGCCGCGAAAACATCTATGTAGAACTCCAACGTCATTACGACCGAAAGGAAGAGGCCATCAATCAGCGCGCCATCACCTTGGCTGATACGTTCCACTTGCCTGTATTGGCAACGAACGGCATTCGATACGCATTGCCACACCAACGCGAAATTCTCGATGTCTTTACCTGTATTCGAAATCACCGGACGCTGGAAACCGCCGGCCGCCTGCTCTCACAAAATTCTGAGCGTCTTCTGAAAACTCCAGCGGAGATGACGCGACTGTTTTACGATGTGCCTCGAGCTGTAGCGAATACGGTCGAACTCTCGCACCGACTTCAATTCACACTGGAAGATCTCGGCTACGAATTTCCAAAGTATCCCGTGGGCGACGGCGAAACGATGACATCATTTCTCCGCAAGCGCACTGAAGAAGGCGCTCTCAGCCGTTTCCGACCTTATGATGAGAAGTCGCGCCATCAGATCGAGCGCGAGCTCGCGCTGATCGAAAAACTGAAGCTCGAAGGCTATTTCCTGATTGTTTGGGACATCGTCCAGTTTTGCCTGCAGAACAATATTCTCATTCAGGGCCGAGGGTCAGCTGCCAACAGCGCTGTTTGCTACGCGCTGGGAATTACGGCTGTAGATCCAGTCAAAATGGAGCTCCTTTTCGAACGATTCCTTTCCGAAGAACGCGGCGAATGGCCCGATATTGATCTTGATCTGCCGAGCGGCGATCAGCGGGAGCGCGCCATTCAATACGTTTATCAACGATACGGCGCATTGGGTGCTGCAATGACTGCGAACGTGATCACGTATCGTGGCCGGTCGGCCGCACGTGAAGTCGGTAAAGTACTGGGCTTCGATACCGAGACGCTCGATCATTTGTCTAGCCTCGTCGGTCATTTCGAATACAAAGACGAATCGGACACATTGGAAGCACAATTTCAGGTCGCCGGTTTCGACATCCGCGATCCACGCATCCGAAAATTTCTCGAATTGTGTCTCAGTCTTCAAGATTTGCCGCGGCATCTTGGCCAGCATTCGGGAGGGATGGTCATTTGCCAGGGTCAGCTGGATTCAGTCGTTCCACTTGAACCCGCAACGATGCCTGGCCGCAATGTTGTGCAATGGGACAAGGATGATTGTGCGGACATGGGCATCGTCAAAGTGGATTTGCTTGGGCTCGGAATGATGGCGGTACTCGAAGATTCACTGAAGCTGATCCGCGATCATTATGGTGAAGAAGTCGACCTGGCCCACCTTCCCGAAAACGACCCTGCGTCATATGCAGCAATGCAAAAAGCAGACACGGTCGGGATGTTTCAAATCGAAAGCCGTGCTCAGATGTCATGTCTTCCACGCATGAGGCCGGAGAGGTTCTATGACATCGTGGTTCAGGTTGCGATCATTCGGCCGGGACCGATCGTCGGCAACATGGTTCATCCTTATTTGAAACGGCGACAGAGGCGGGAGAAGGTGAAGTATCCCCATCCTGCCCTTGAACCTGTGTTAAAGCGAACACTGGGTGTACCGCTATTTCAGGAACAGCTTCTGCGCATGGCCATGATTACTGCTGGTTTCAGCGGAGGCCAAGCGGAGGAGTTGCGTCGCGCCTTCGGATTTAAGCGATCCGAACGTCGAATGAAAGAAGTCGAAGTCGAGCTGCGCAAGGGGATGAATGAAAACGGCATCGTTGGCGACGTTCAAGATCAGATCATCCACTCCATCACTTCGTTCGCGCTCTATGGATTTCCCGAATCTCATGCAGCCAGCTTCGCGCTTATCGCATATGCCAGTGCTTATTTGAAATGTCATTACCTGGCGGCCTTCACGGCAGCCATGCTCAATAATCAGCCGATGGGATTCTATAGTCCTGCGACCCTGGTGAAGGATGCGCAACGCCACGGCTTGAAAGTGAAGCCGATCGATGTCACAAAATCCGGCTGGTTATGCACGCTCGAAAATGGGGCGCTGCGCCTCGGAATGCGGTACGTGAAAGGCATGCGCGAGTCCGTCGCTCACGCGGTCGTGGAAGCGCGGACACGCGCGCCGTTCACGTGCGTTGACGATCTTGCTCGTCGCGTATCCGACCTGCAAAAGCGCGAATTGATTTTGTTGGCAGAAGTGGGTGCGTTGAATTTCCTTAGTCCTGAACACCGCATGCATCGCCGTGATGCTCTATGGCAAGTTGAACGTTCGTGCCGCAGGACCGGACCTCTGCTCGAAACGATTGATGTTCGGGATATGGCCTCGCCTCTTTCGCAGATGACAGAGGAAGAACGGCTTGTAGCGGATTTCCATGGAACCGGAATGACCGTCGGCCCTCATCCAATGGCTTACTATCGGGAGGAATTGAACAGTTTGGGTGTCCTCCGCGCAATGGATCTTGCGACTGTCCTCAACGGCACGTACGTTCGTGTGGCAGGAGCCGTAATTGCGCGCCAGCGGCCCGGAACAGCAAAAGGTTTTGTCTTCCTTAGCCTCGAGGATGAAACGGGCATTTCCAATGCAATCATCACACCCGATATTTTTCAGCAGAATCGCTTCACTGTCGTAGGAGGCAGGTTCTTACTGATCGAAGGCCGTTTGCAGAATGTCGACAATGTGATTTCTGTCAAAGCTGACCGCCTCGAGATTCTGCCCGTGAGCGAAGCCGCCGTCGTCTCTCACGATTTTCATTAGGTTACAATCTCTTCAAAACCCTTTCAGCAGCGACCACGCCTCGGTATTGGGCTTCTTCGAAGATGGAGAACCCGCTTAAATCAGAGTGGGCAAAATGGATCTTACCGAATGGCTTCGTCAGTTTCTGCCGAGCCTCACTCCAGATAAAACCGGGGCGTGGACGAATCATGGCATGTCCCCATCGCATGATATCGACGTTCTGAACGATATTGCGAATCTCCGGGTGGGGTTTGGATAGATCGGCAAGAATGAAGTCTACCCACGTTTGCCAATCCGTTTCGAGTAGTCGTTGACGATCGGCGGCAGGAGAAGAACCCGTCAGCGGATAGTAATACGTAAGCACGGTTTCCGGTTGGTAAGTCCTGAGGCTCTGATGCGTAGCAACAACGTAACCCAGCGATTCGCTGGCATAGATCACGTTATCCCATGCGAGCGGTACGCCCGCGCGCTGTTCCGGCAATCTTTCGAGCGTTAGGTTCGCAACGAGCCACGGCGCATATTGAAACTCATCAACGGAAGGGGGATTCTCGACGATCCGTTTGGCCAGATACGTCGGAGATGCAAAGATGACGTGCTCTGCGCGGATGTTTGTCGAGACTTTTTCTCGAACGTCGTATACATCGACGCCATTCTGCGCCACGTGAAATACCAGCGATCCAGTTCGGATATGCGGAGCAAGCTTCTCGCGCAGCCGCTTGACGATCCAGCCGTTTCCTTCCGGCCAGGTCAAGACGGTTGTCTCATCGATATCACGGCTCGCAAAATAGTGAATGCCGGCCCATGCAGAGACATCGGCGTAGTTACAACCGTAGTCGTCCCGGCATGCGTAGTTCACGTACCAGTGAAGCGCGGGCGAGTTCACATTGTGCTCTTCGAGGAAATCGCGAATAGACATGGAATCCAACCGCATGAGATCGGGATTACGCGTGCTGAATTCCATCGGAATCGTAAACTCGCCGCGGCGCCTGTAGCCTTCTACGATGTCTCTGAACCGCTCGAAATCGTCATGATCCTGATGTGTCGTACCAACCGACGGGATCAGTCCGTCCTGCCAGCGGCCATTTAGATAGAGGCGTTCCTGCGGGTCGAAGCATAGGAATTCATCTTTGTAAATCGGTTCGCCGTTTTCGCTCTCGCCAATGATCACGCCCAATTCTTTGAAAAGTTCGCGGACATGGACGGCATGCTTCCCAGGTAACGGCACGTAGTGTGCGCCCCATGGGTACGCTGAGACGCCATTCTGGCCGGAGCGCGCATTGCCGCCGACTTCGCTTTCGAGTTCCAGAATCTGGAAGTTTTCAAACCCGTCACGCGCGAGTTTCCATCCCGCGCTGAGTCCTGCCACGCCGCCGCCTACGATGACAACTGGTACCTGTTCCTCCCTCGAACTGGGCGGGATATTTCCTCCGCGCAGCAGATGTCCGATCTCGTATGAGGCTCCAACGAAGGACCCAGTGATCCGACGGGTGTTTCCTTTAGCGCAACCGGCCGCAAGACCAACGCCCGCCAGAAGAAGTTCGCGGCGGGTCATTGCGAGACCTGCTGCCACTCCGATTCGTAATAGCGAACCAGGACTTGATTGTTCAGGCGATTGATCTCGGTGTCGATGCGGCTCATATCCGGCGGGAATTCAAACAAACCCATCAAAACTGGTGTCGACAGAAATTTCAAACCTGGCACCGATACCGCCGGAGGCAGATACGGTGTTTTGGAGGCGATTACGTAGCCCCATTCTCCGAACGACGGAACATAAACATGATACGGCGCCGCGTGTAAGCCGACACTTTCAACAGTCCGAACGATGCACCAGTAGGATTGCCGCGCGTATAACGGTGACGTTGCTTGAATAGCCGCGGAACCATGTTGGTTCAGGTGCCGTTGGAGCGTCTGGTAGAACGCAGTCGTATAGAGCTTACCGAGCGCATAGTTTGTCGGGTCGGGGAAATCCACAACAGCGAAGTCGAACACGTCTGCGGTTTGATTCAACCAGACAAACGCATCAGCGTTGACGATCTTGAGCTTGGGGGAATGCAAAGAGTCGGCGTTCAGTTTTCTCAGCAGTTCATTGCCGGCAAATAATCGGGTCATTTCCGGATCAAGGTCGACCAGCGTCACGGAATCGACAGACGGATACTTGAGTATTTCCCGCAGCGCCAGGCCATCTCCGCCGCCGAGTATGAGAATCCGTCTGGGACTTTGCAGCGCCTGCATACCGGGGTGTACCAGCGCCTCGTGATATCGATACTCATCGTTAGAGCTGAATTGTAGATGACTGTTCAGAAACAGCCGGATGTCATCTTTCCACCGAGTCAGCACAATACGCTGATAAGCGGACGATTTTGCGAAAATGATTTCATCGGCGTAGAGATTCTCTTCCGCAAAAGTAGTGAGCCTTTCTCCGTATGCAAATCCGGCGGCGAGAGCGATGAGTAACACCGCGCATTGCGTTCGAAGGGAGTAAACACGCGGGAGCTGATCGCGAAAAAGAAACGTGGCCCATATCGCCACGACGACGTTCAGAATTCCAAAGAAGAAACAGGTTCGAACAAGTCCGAGCCTCGGGGCCAAAATCAAAGGGAACAGTAGGGAGACGGCGAGTGCACCGAGGTAGTCAAAGGTCAGGACTTGAGAAACCAGATCCTTGAACTGCAATTTATCCTTGAGGATTCTCAAGAGAAGCGGGATTTCAAGACCCACCAATATACCGACGACGACGACCTGCGCATACAGGATGAGTTTGAAGCTTTCCAGATAGGCAAAGACCAGGAAAAGAACGGCGGCGGAAGAGCCGCCCACAATTCCGACCATCAACTCGATACGAATGAACCGTGCCACCAGGCTTTTGCCGATAAAGCGCGACAGATACGAGCCAACTCCCATCGCGAAAAGGTATGTGCCGATGATCGTCGAAAAGTACATAACCGAATCGCCCAGCAAATAGCTGGCAAGCGTACCGGCAATCAATTCGTACACCAGTCCGCACGAAGCGATTACAAACACCGATATCAGCAGCGCGTACACCATACGTTCCGCTCACCGTTTCATGCGTGAATGGCCGCGGCAATGATGATGCAAATTCCCAGGGACATGGCTCCAACAACGATGGCCAGGGCGAAATTATGTTCGTCGACGATCTCTTTCCAAAGGTGATAAGGCGTCAACTTGTCGATAAGCACGAACGAAAACCAGAAAATGATCACCCCGAGAAAGGCGAACACGATCGCGTTCACCACGAATCCAATATTGATCAACTCCGCCATAGGTGGTCTCCTTACTTATGTGGGTACCTCGTGTACACGCTGCGATAGATTCCAGGATTGTTCCGGATGGATTTCGGCACGTTCTTAATTTCATCGTAGCTGGCCCAGGTCCAGCCTGTGTAGGTCGCATATCCGAAAGATCCGAGAACAAGTAGGCCGAAAAGCGAAAACAATCGATGCATTAGTCGTCATCTCCCGAGTCGGAAACCTTGTGTACCATATCTGAAATCGACGTTGATGGATGGTCGCTTTCACTCCACCGCTGATACTCGAAACTGCGACTGCGCCAGAATGCGATCACGGGGATGAGGGTCAGTGCAATCAGGGCAAGAAAAAAAGCCAACCATTGCGGAACATCTCGATACACTGCGACAGAATAGTGTGCGGGTGCTGGTCCGTCGGGCTCTACACGAAAGTAGTAACGGCCCGGCGGTACATGCAGGATTGCCGCTTCATCTGAAGGCTTACCCTCAGTCCATGAACCGTCGGAATCGCGGCCGAAATAATAATCGATTTCTCGGCCGAAGTCGTAGGCGGTGCCGGTTTCGTCGTTAATGAGAGCCATATTCAAGTAGAGCCAATTGTTCCTTACGTCTGCCTTGGTTCGAATGACCACATTCGAAGTTCGCCCTGGCAGTTCGAACAGCTCGCTTACTCTCGATTTTTCCGAATCCCGAACGTCATAGTCGAAGCTCTGCTGATATACGAGCTTGTTTTGCGAGCCGATAAGCGATAGCAGTTGGATCAAGACCGCAACAGCCATGAACACAAGCGTACGCTTCAGCAGCACGCTTAATCTCGAGACATGAGGCGATGGCTGGTTCGCCCCCACGCCGATTCGGGCCGGCAATGGCTTCTTCAGGTTGAATGCCTTAGCAATGACATCCGGTTCGACGTATTCACCAAGCGACCATGTGATCTCTTTGTCGGTCTGCTCCATGCTCAGGATCTGCGGTGGTGCTATGAAATCCTGCACAAGACACGATTCCCCGACCTGGACACGCCAATAGAATTCGCCAACAACGTAGTCCACCTTCGCGACGGCAGATTGAAAATGCCGAAACGCGAGGCCTTTGAAGTGTGCTCCCCCGGACACCAGCAGGGGTCGGTAGAGAGATGTTCTGATGTAGTTCCAATGGCCGTTGTATTCGGAAAGCCAGCGAAAACCTTTGTAGGGATTGAACAGCAGGTACTCGCGCCATCGATAGCCCACTCCTTCGACTTCGATCACACGCCGCATGAAGCCGATTACTTCAAACGTGCCATCCCGCAATTGGCCACGAGTTCCAAGAGGAATAGCGGGCTCGACTTTGATCTTCGAGAGGAATGCGCCGATGATCTGCAGGTTTTCATCGGTTACATCGATGACTGTCCCGCAACCCGCGCAGACAACACTGGATGTCTGAAGCATCCCCCTCAAAGTCACAGGCATACCGCACTGGAGACATGCGAAGCTTTTTATCTTCGGAGCAGGCTGCTTGGCCGGAATCGTCCGCGCGGCAGGACCTTCACCATCCATCGAATTGCCTCAAACCGGAAAAATGGAGAGCGTCAAATTCCATGTGCTCGCCGATGAACACGAGCGGAGTGTCTTCACTGTAATCGAGCGTGGCGAACGCATTCTTTTCTCCCAACAGATCCGCAACCGGAGCGTCGTATCCCGCACCTACCTTAAAAGGCAGCTCGCCTTCGCCACTGATGCAATGAGCGGACTCGAGATTTTGCACTTCGAACCACTGGCCTTTGAGCTGGACTTTCTTTCCCACTTCGAGCGTATCGAATGGCGGCACGTAGCCGCTGATTTGCGTCAGGAACGAAACCGCATAGTTGCCTTGAGCCTCACCGAGCCACCCGCTGCGGCCGTCGTCAAAAAACAGGTGCCATTCGTTCCAGATGCCTGCATCGAAACGCAGCTGAATGCGCCCTACAGCACCGAAATTGATCCCGCGATATCGCCCTTGCGCTCCAAGCTGGAGAGGCGATCCGTCCAGCTTCAGCTCTGCCATCTTCCCGATGTCTTCGACATTGATGTCATGACGAACGAGAGTAGACCGGCAGTATTCGCACACGGCAAGGATCGAAGCCGCAGACTTGAATTGGACCGGTGCACCGCACGATGGACAGTTCGCAGTCACCATTGCTCAGCAAGGCCGGTGATAGATGCGTTGATATTCGCGTACATGCGCGTCGGTAGCACCCAGAGTACGCGCAAGTGTTGACCGCCAATCAAGCGCCTGTTTAGGTGTACAGCAGAAAACATTGATGCAGGCGGACTGGTATTCGGGAAAAGTGTGGATCGTGAGATGTGACTCCTGAAGGAGCCAAAAGCCAGTGATGCCGCCGGTCTCGGGGAAGGTATGCCAGACAGCATTACCGATCGGCTTCAAAGCCATCCTTTCGACAACACTGTCGAATAGACCTGCGAGGAGCGCTCGATCCCGGAGGCGCGTATCGGCGCAACCAAAAGCTTCAATCAACCATTCCACGCCCATCATGGATTACGGTTAAAGCGGTACATTTACGTTTACGTGATTTTCTTGAGCAGCTCCGCCTTCTTCGTATCAAATTCTTCCTGAGTCAGGACGCCTTTCGTTAAGAGCTCATGCAATTTTTCCAGCAAAGCCGTCACATCCGAGGGTCCCTGTACAGTGGAGCCACCGCCCCGCATAGCATCCGCCATATTCGATGCCATTGTTTGGCCGATGCTGAGTCCGGCTCCCAGACCCGCCCCCAAACCGGCAGCACCGCCCTCGTTTGCCGCTGCGATCGGAATACTTTGTGCCGTGTTGTATTGCGTGAGCCGGCGCATGTCGCCGAGCACATCCATGCCGATGCGCTGATCGAGAAACTTTTGGATTTCCTCGGGCAGCGAAATGTTCTGTACTTGAAACGACTGAAGCTCGAGGCCGTATCCTGCGAAAACACCGTCCAGTTTGGTTTTCATTCGCGACCCGAACTCATCCTGATTGGACGCCATATCGAGGAATGGAATCGCCGACTCCGCGAAGAGGTCGGTAATCGACGATACGACCGTATTCCGGAGTTGTTCGTCAAGATCGTCAACCGTGTAGATCGCTCGCGTCCCACTAATCGCCTTGTGAAAAGCCTTCGGGTCCGACACCTTGTAAACATAAATGCCGAAGGCACGCAGACGAACTGCCCCAAACTCTTTGTCACGAATGGTGATCGGATTCGGAGTTCCCCACTTTCGATTCAGCTGAAGGCGGGTTGAGAAGAAATAGACATCCGACTTGAACGGAGACTCGAATAGCTTGTCCCAGTTCTTCAGGTAAGTTAAGACCGGCAGGGTTTGTGTCGTCAGCGTGTATCGACCAGGCCCAAACTGATCGGCAATCTGACCCTCATTCACGAACAGCGCTGCCTGCGATTCACGGACCGTCAGCTGGGCACCATATTGGATCTCAAAATCCCGCATCGGAAATCGATACGCCAGCACACCATCGACATCTTCGGTGTAGTGAATGATGTCGATGAACTGCTTTTTGATGAAATCGCTCAAGGCCATACGGTCCTCCTGTCGCGCTGATGTTCTGAGCCGTCGATTCTTACCATGAAGGATGATCCGAGGTCCATCGCAATCCGCTAGGCAGAAGATCTGCCCGTCTGATCCAGTTCACGGTAGAAGCCCAGGTCCTGACCTCGAAGCAGTTTTGTGATGTACACGATCTGCCCATAATGAAGCCCGAAATGTTCGACCACTTGATAAACGGCCTGCAAACCACTGACGGTGTAGCCTTGAATGTGGAAGCTGGCAAGTAAGTCGGCTTCGGTGAGAGTTGCCAAAACCTCTGAGGCCTCGCTTAAAGTACTGCCGAGCTTCTGCACGAGCGTTGCCGCAGGCACCATGTCGTTTTCTCGAAATTCTGCAGGCCGATCTCGAGTGTCCTCCAGGTGCCTGAAGGAGCCCACGAGCCACTGCCGCACATTCCCGTTCAGATGCAGCATCAGATTGCCAATGCTATTGCTTGCTGCGTTCGGTCGCCACCAGACTTGCTCGTCACTCAGCGATTCGACGCAGGTGCGCAGCCGCGGCCAGTACTGGTGCGTCAGTTTATTGCGCGAAAACTCGATGAAAGCGGAGTGTAGGTTCACGTTCCCCCCATAGGAGCCCAGTCGATCTAAGTTAACAGATTGAAATCCATCGCGTATCATTTGGAAATGTACCAGCAGCGTGGAAAGGAGCATGCCATGTATTCGCGAGTGTTTGTTTTGGTAAGCGTCTTCATTATCGCGATCGGAGTTCTTGTGGGTCCGGCTTTTGGCCATCATGGCTGGAGCGGAAACAAAGATGAGGAATTCGAGCTCACGGGGACTGTTGAGAGCCCCGTCAGTCTCGCGGGGCCACACGCGACTATGAAAGTGCGTGCAGACGGCCAGCTGTGGGATTTGACTCTTGCGCCACCGGCTCGTACTGAACAGGCGGGTCTGAAAGAGGGAGTCATTCCGGTCGGTGCGAAGGTTACGGTTCAAGGTCATCGCAACCGGGATCCGAAGCGCTACGAAATGAAGACGGAGCGTGTGATCTGGAATGGCCGCACCTTTAACGTATATCCCGACCGCAAGTAGCCTGCGGTAGCACGAATGTACGAGTTCATGGCGTGGCTGCAGGGTTCTGCGCTGGGTCACGCCATGCGTGAGTCCGGCGTGTGGACTTACGGTACGGTCAATCTCGTCCACATCCTTGGCGTTTCTTCTCTCTTTGGCTCAGTTCTGGTACTCGATCTGCTCCTGCTCGGTCTCTGGAAGCGCATACCTATCGCGACGATCACCCAACCTACAGTGCCCATCGCTACTGCCGGGTTCCTGATAGCGGCCTTTAGCGGCGTTTGCCTGCTTGCAACAAAGGCAACCGAATACGTCGGTAATCCGTTTTTGTACATCAAATTTCCCGCAATCGGCCTAGGCATGGCGAACGTACTGGTGCTGAATCTGTTGCCGGCGTGGAAGGCACGCAAAACCCGCGATCTTACCTCACGCGAAAATTTTCAGTTGTCCGTGGTGGGCGGAATATCACTCGTCTCCTGGCTAACCGCGATTATGGCCGGTCGGATGATCGGATACTGGTGAAGGCAATTAGTGCACTGCGATTCGATTTGTTGTGCCGGGATTCTGCTTCACCGTTGCAGTCTTGGTTCTCTTGATGCCGTCGTAGACGCGCGCGCTGATCAACCACACGGCGCAGACACTAATTGCAATGATTGAAAACCAACTCCCGTAAATGCCGGTAGGCGAGAGCGGCTCCGTTGCTTCATGCCAATATGCGCTGTTAGGAAAGACGCCGGCTTCGCAAAATTCATGAAAGGAATAAATCGCGATCTGGACCATGAAAAGAAGCAGGAAGATCGAAGTAACCTGAAAAAATCGCTTCACGTTAATGAGATGGCCAAAATTGACCCAAGCCCAGGAAATAGCAGCGGCCCCTACGACGCCCAGAACGACGCCAGTCACCAGTTCTGAATCATGGATCTGAAACAGCATGAGCACGGTTTCCATGCCCTCTTTGGTGATCATCACCAACGTAAAAAGAAAAACGCCTGCAAAAGCAAGACCCGATGAACGGGCTGAAATCCGGCCGAGCCTCGATTCCATATGTCGTTTCATCTGTGCCCCGGCTTTCCACATGTGCACGACGAGCGATCCGACTAGTATGATCGTGGCTACGCCGAACAATCCTTCCCAGAGCGCTTCATTGACTCCGCGCGAAAGCATGTAACCTAGACCGGCGCTCGCCAGAAGCGATGCCGCGATGCCCCAGTACATCGCCGGCACAAGATGGTCCTGGCCGATGCGACGCAAATACGCGAGGATGATGCCGACAATAAGGAATGATTCGAAACCTTCACGGAAGACGACGATGAATGCTTGCAGCATAAACCTTAGACTAGATGAAAACGATTCTCATTTTCAACCGAAAAGAAAACCGGAACACAAAAAGCACAGGCGGCACAAAAGCAAGGTTTCTTTTGTGCCGCCTGTGCTTTTTGTGTTCCGGTTTTTTCAGTTCTTATAACGGATTGTCAGGCATGGCGATCGCCCGCCACATATGGGCGACAGGACTGTTGTCGTTGCCTAGACCTTCTTTTGGATTCTTGAACTGTCGACCGACTATATCGATGAAAGGATCGATGGTTACTACAACGCCGGGCTCGAAGGCGTACAGGTCATTGACGGTGACCAGTCGCGGTTCCATGTACCATTTGTGGTTCTTGAGCATTTTGTAATCGGCCTGAATGTGCGGCAGCGGCGTGTAATCTTCCCCGAACATATTGCGATACAAATCCGGATACTCATAGCCTGCTTCCTTATCGTCGTAGAAACGCAGCGCTTGATGGTATCGGATTGCGAAACTCACTTTTTCGGGAACATATGGCGCGTAGAGCTGTGCACCCCAGTAGCCATGGTCCGTCTTGATCAGAGCGTGAACGGTGTCGTGAAGCAGGCACGCGAGAATGATTTCCTCCGTCATACCTGTCTTCATCGCTCGATTGGCACTTTGCAGTACATGATTCGACGTCTGCTCCATTCGCAGCTTGAAAAAATCCAAAAAGGTCGGCTGGGCCGGCATAGCAGCCAGCTTCTTAACCTTGCCGTTTGGCTGGGTGTTCAGGAAAAGATTGCCCACGCCTCGGCGGTAGCTCCGGGTGTCAATCTGTGCTTCGATTTCAGCTGCTTTGGGAAATTTCTTGGCTCCAGCCTGGCCTGCCGCAGGTGTGCTGTTGTTCAGCTGCTGCATCATGTAAGACTCGAGCGCTTCGGCCTTGGCCTCCGAGCTCATCAGCTTCACTGCTGCGGCTCCGCCCAAGCTGGCAATGAAGTGCCTTCTGTCGATCTGGATCATAAAACCTCCTGGTTGGGTTTCACGCTGCCGCACAGTCTAATTGAAAAACTCACCGCCTTTCATCACTTTAAAAATCTTTCTCGTGTTCTTGATATCGGCAAGGGGATCGCCGTCCAGGATAACGAGGTCCGCATACTTCCCTTTCTCTAACGTGCCCACGTCCTGGCGCCCCATCACAGCTGCCGCGTTTTTGGTAGCGGAAGTCAAAATGTCCATCGGTCGCATGCCCGCCTCAGCCATCAGTTCAAACTCTCGATGAAGGGACGGCCCATGGAGGGTGCCGATGTTCCCTGCATCAGTTGCGCCGACAACGCGTACTCCCGCGGTGTCCAGAAGCATGAGATTGTCGTAGGCGATTGGACGTTTCGCCGGAGGCGGGATTTGCGGAATACCACCAGGGATGTCATTGGGAGGAATCTTGGATAAGTCGGACCATGTGGCGATAACTTCGGGATCCCCGTTCTTCTGCTCGATGTCGTTGAGCGCGACTTGCCGGCTCAGAACCATACGATAACCGCTCTCCACCCATAGCGTGGTCATGTACAGAATGTCGCGACTCTTCACCAGATTGATGAATTCGTTATCCACGAGCCGATCCGTGACGCTGTGCACCAGGATGTCCGCACCGGCCCGCAACGCTGCTTTTGCTGTTTCGAGCTCTGTAGCGTGTACTGCGACTCTCACTTTCCGAGACTTACTTTCGTTGATCGCAGCCGACATGATCTCGACCTGTGCGTCCAGGTTGTCGCCGGGACGGCGCACCCACCAGAGCTTGATCAAGTCTGGATTCCGCTCCAGCTGGCGCCGCACCAGGTCGCGTGCCTGGTCCGGGGAGTTAGGCTTCACGATGTCGGGATCGTCCGTTGACGTGGTAGGCGGCAAGAATGTCGAAATCAGCGGACCCGCGACGGCAACTCGGGGCGCCTTCTGTGTTTTCGAAGCAATGTCTCGAACTTCAAAATTCCACATGGGGCCGCCACAATCGACGACTCCGGTAATGCCTGAAGCCAGATACCGCTCAAAGGTGGACGAGAGGTGGCCTTTGATCCATTCCATCTCCTTCTCGTACGGCCGTTGCTTCCTCAAATCGATGATATCGGGTCGCGTATAAAGACCACCGGACTGTGAAAAATGAACGTGAGCATCAATCAGGCCAGGAATGACCCACTTTCCTCTTGCATCGATGACCTGGGCATTGTTCGGAACGCGTACTTCATTACGCGGCCCGACATCTCGGATGCGACCACCTTCCACGACGATTGCTGCGTTCCTTATCGACGGCCTGCCCGTGGCTGTAACGACCGTTGCGCCCTGAATGACGACGAGACCTTGGGGTGCTTGCTGTTGTGCGAAGACAATCGAAGCGAGAAACAAACACAGCAGAACACTGCTAATCTTCAACATACTCATGTTTGCCTTCCTCGAGCAGTATTTGAATGCCCTTTTGCGCCATGAACGGAAACATGACAAGCGCACCGAGCGGGTCACCCCATCGGACGTTCATTCCATAACTCATCAGTAGCGCGATCAGCAGAACCATCGACAGATATGAATTCCCGAAGGTGAAAATTGCGGCCGACTTCAATGCCTGGCTGCGCAGTTCGACAGCGAGAGTCTTCATGTATGAACCGACAATCGGTATAACGAGCATCGAAATGGCAGCCACCATGATCCCGAGCACGCTTGCCTGTGGCCATTGGCCGTTCCACAGCATCGATCCTCCCAAATAGAACGCGCCTGCCGCGGCCGCCATGTACGCATAAGCCACGAACCGATTCCGCCACTCACCCCGGATTCGCGCCGCCAGTATGAGTGCGGCAATAGCGCTGACTGCGGCATCCAGACCGTACGACATCAGAGCAGCCGAGCGAGTTGTTGTCCACAGCAGAAGTGAGGCGAGAAATTGCAAGGTGTGGAATGCCGCCGCAAATAGCGCGAGATAAAAAAAGTGGCGAATCCACGTGTCGCGCTCGGTGACCATGCTCGAAGAGTGTAATGCAGTCGGAGTTGCTCAACGTGGGATATTTAGGAACACAAGAAGCACAAAATGCACAAAGCGTACTCAGTACGCCCGGGCGAAAATTACTCTACGTTCGGACTTCGCACCGCACTTGACGCACTTACCGTCTTCATCAGGAGAGTCTCTCGGAATATTCCGAATCGTGGCTTTCGTCTCTTCCTTTATCTGGTCTTCGCATTCGCCCGATCCGCACCAGTGGCTCCAGATGAACCCGCCCTCACCGTCAAGGATCTCCAAAAATTTGGAGTAATCATCGATCCGATAACTATGCTTTTCCCGAAATTCCAAAGCGCGATCGTAGAGCCCTTTTTGAATGGCAGCGAGCATCTCCGGGACAGCCCGTTCCAGCCCATCCTGGGACACCGCGGTTTTCTCGCGGTTATCTCGGCGGGCGAGCATGACCTGGCTCTTTTCCAAATCTTTCGGTCCGACTTCGATGCGCAGCGGAACACCGCGTTTCTCCCATTCATTGAACTTCCAACCCGGACTGTGCTGTTCGCGATCATCGACTTTGAATCCGATTCCGGCAGCCTTGAACCCCGACGTGAATTTATCCACGGCCTGCAGCACGCGCTCGCGTTCTTCAGGCTTGCGAAAGATGGGCACAACGACAACTTGAATTGTCGCGAGCTTTGGCGGAATGATGATGCCGTTATCATCTCCGTGCGCCATAACCAGTGCACCGATCATGCGAGTGGTTAAGCCCCAACTGGTTGCGTAAACGTATTCCCGAGTTCCCTTCTCCGTCTGGAATGTGACATCAAAGGCCTTGGCAAAATTCTGCGCAAGGTTGTGAGACGTGCCTGCCTGCAACGCCTTACCATCACCCATCATGGCTTCGATCGAGTATGTGTGATGCGCGCCCGCAAACTTTTCTTTGTCCGTCTTACGCCCTTCAATCACCGGTAAGGCGATGTATTCTTCAGCGAACCGGCGGTATACGCCGAGCATTCGCAGCGTCTCTTCCTCCGCATCTTCATAAGTGGCGTGCGCCGTGTGGCCTTCCTGCCAGAGAAATTCTGTTGTGCGAAGAAACAGGCGGGTCCGCAACTCCCATCGAACGACGTTGCACCATTGGTTGATCAACAGCGGCAGGTCGCGATAAGACTGAATCCAGTTCCTATAAGAGTCCCAGATGATCGTCTCAGACGTTGGGCGAACCACCAGCGGCTCTTCAAGCTTCTGACCTCCACCGTGGGTGACGACCGCGACTTCGGGAGCGAATCCCTCGACATGTTCTGCTTCTTTATGGAGAAAACTCTCGGGGATCAACAGCGGAAAATAGGCGTTCTGATGCCCCGTTTCCTTGAACATCGCATCGAGAGCTTGCTGCATCTTTTCCCAGATTGCATATCCGTTCGGCCGGATGATCATGCAGCCCTTTACCGGACCGTAGTCAGCCAACTCGGCGGCCGCAATCACGTCGGTGTACCACCTGGAAAAGTCTTCGCTCCGCTTGGTGATCTTTATCTCGGCCATAATCTGGCAATCATAGCACTATGCGTATAATGGTCTTTGGAGCCTGACGATGGCGAAAGATGTCAAGGAACGACCATTTACCACTGTTTCCGGCGTTCCCGTCGAACAGCTGTACACGGCTGATCACATCCGCGATCTGAATTACGAAAAGGATCTTGGCGATCCAGGATCACCCCCTTACACCCGCGGTATCTATCCGGGAATGTATCGCGGGCGGCTCTGGACGATGCGCCAGTTCAGCGGTTTCGGCACGGCCGCAGATACCAACGAGCGGTTTCATTACCTGCTGAAACACGGTCAGACCGGGTTGTCCGTCGCGTTTCATCTCCCGACTTTGATGGGATATGACTCCGATCATCCGATGTCTGAAGGCGAGGTCGGTAAATGTGGTGTGGCAATCGATTCACTCGCCGATATGGAAACGCTCTTCAAAGGTATTCCTCTCGATCGGATCAGCACGTCGATGACGACCAATGCACCCGCTGCGATCGTCTGGTCTATGTACCTCGTTGTTGCCGAGAGGCAGGGCGCCGACTGGAAGAGGTTGCGGGGAACGATTCAGAACGACATCCTCAAAGAGTACATTGCTCAGAAAACTTACATCTTTCCACCACGACCTTCGATGAAGTTGATCGTCGATACCTTTGAATTCGGAACTGAGCATGTGCCGCAGTGGAATACGATTTCGATCAGCGGGTACCACATTCGCGAAGCGGGATCGACAGCTCTCCAGGAGCTGGCATTCACGCTGTACGATGGCATCGAATATGTTGAATGGGCGCGTCGGCAGGGCCTCGATATCGATGACTTCGCGCCGCGACTTTCATTCTTCTTCAACGCACACAACGATCTCTTTGAAGAAATCGCGAAATACAGAGCCGCACGGAAGGTATGGTACAGGGTCATGACGGAGCGATTCGGGTGTAAGAATCCGAAATCCGCCGTGCTTCGGTTCCACACGCAAACGGCAGGTTGTTCGCTGACTGCGCAGCAGCCGTACAACAATATCGTCCGAGTCGCCGTTCAGGCTTTGGCGGCCGTTCTGGGTGGAACCCAATCGCTGCATACCAATTCTCTGGACGAAACTCTGGCTTTGCCGACGGAGCACGCAGCACGAATTGCATTGCGCACGCAGCAGATCCTTGCCCACGAAACCGGTATCACGAACACTGCAGACCCGCTTGGCGGATCGTACTTCCTGGAGCGGTTGACGCTGGATATGGAGAGGGGCTGCTGGGACTACTTCGATCGATTGGATGCAATGGGTGGCATGGTTGCTGCCATCGAAAGAGGTTTTCCGCAGCGTGAAATTCAGGACGCTTCATATGAGTATCAAAAGGCGATCGAGCGGAAGGAAAAAATCACTGTCGGTGTGAATGAGTTTGTTATGGAGAACGAGCCCCCGATCGATATTCTCTTGATCGATGATTCCGTCACCGGCCGACAGATCGAGCAGCTCCGAAAGCTTCGTCAAACACGTGACAATGATCGAGTGAAGACGACATTGAAATCGCTACACGAAGCAGCCGCCACAAACGACGTCAATATGATGCCATCGATTCTCGATTGCGTCCGCGCTTACGCAACCCTTGGCGAAATCTGCGACGAGCTTCGGTCGGTTTACGGCGTTTATGAGGAACCAACTTTCTGATGAATGAAAAAGTCCGCGTCGTCGTTGCGAAACCAGGCCTGGATGGCCACGACCGCGGCGCGAAAGTGATTGCACGCGCGTTTCGGGATGCAGGTTTCGAAGTTATCTACACTGGCCTCCGGCAGACTCCAGAACAAATCGCCAACGCTGCACTGCAGGAAGATGCGGATGTTGTTGGTTTATCCGTATTGTCGGGCGCGCACATGACGCTCTGCCCGCGTATTATGGACCTGATGAAAAAGGAAGGACTCGATGACGTACTGGTCGTCGTAGGGGGCATCATTCCGGATCAGGACATCCCCAAGCTGAAGGAATGCGGCGTCTCTCAAGTTTTTCAGCCAGGAGCATCGACGGAAGACATCGTGTCGTACATTCGTCAAAATGTCCGGAAAAAGTAACACGATGGAAGAACTCGTTGCGGAACTTCGAGCCAAGCTCGAAGCGGTGAAAAAGGGCGGCGGCGAAGCCGCGGTCCGCCGTCACAAGGAACGCGGCAAGATGTTCGTTCGCGAACGAATTGATGCCGTCATCGATCCCGATACCCCCTTTCTCGAATTCAGCGCCCTCGCTGCAAACGGGATGTACGACGATGAGGCCCCGTGTGCCGGAATCGTAACCGGGATCGGAATGATTCAAGGTCACCAAACGGTGATCGTCGCTAATGACGCGACCGTTAAAGGCGGGACGTATTTTCCAATCACGGTCAAAAAGCATTTACGCGCCCAGGAAATCGCGATGCAGAACCGCCTGCCCTGTCTCTATCTTGTCGATTCCGGAGGTGCCTTTCTGCCGCTGCAAGCGGATGTGTTTCCCGATCGTGATCACTTTGGCCGCATTTTCTACAACCAGGCGCGCATGTCCAGCAGTGGTATTTATCAGGTTGCGGCTGTCCTTGGCTCCTGCACAGCGGGCGGTGCCTACGTTCCGGCGATGAGCGATGAAGCTATCATCGTTCGAAATCAGGGCACTATTTTCCTGGGCGGGCCCCCGCTCGTTAAAGCGGCGACGGGTGAAGAAGTCACTGCCGAAGAGCTTGGCGGCGCCGACGTCCATTGCAGGATTTCTGGGGTTGCCGATCACTATGCGCAAAATGACGCCGACGCCTTACGAATCGCGAGAGAGATATTCCGTTCCATTCCGCACTCAAAGAAACAGTCCCGCCAAATTGCCGACCCTGAAGACCCTCAGCACGATCCTGAAGAGATTTACGGAATCGTTCCGCCGGAGCCCAGAAAGGCGTACGATGTGCGCGAGGTGATTTACCGCATCGTCGATGCGAGTTGGTTCCATGAATTCAAGTCGCTGTATGGACCAACGGTCGTCTGCGGTTTTGCACGCATTTGGGGCTATCCCGTGGGCATCATCGGCAACAATGGCGTTTTGTTCTCGGAAAGTGCACTGAAGGCGACGCACTTCATCGAACTCTGCGCACAACGCCGAGTGCCGCTCGTTTTTCTTCAAAACATCACCGGCTTCATGGTTGGAAAGCAATTCGAGCATGGAGGGATTGCGAAGGATGGCGCAAAAATGGTGAATGCTGTTGCCAACGCGACAGTCCCAAAGTTCACTGTCATTATCGGCGGCTCATACGGGGCGGGTAACTACGGCATGTGCGGCCGGGCATACGGGCCCCGTCAACTTTGGATGTGGCCAAACGCCCGAATTTCCGTCATGGGCGGCGAGCAAGCGGCCAGTGTTTTGCTGCAAGTGAAGCTGGATCAGTTGCGGGGTCAGGGAAAAGGCATGTCGGAAGAGGAACAACAAGATTTTCTCAAACCGACTCTCGAGAAATACGCCCGCGAGAGTAATGCCTACTACAGTACCGCGCGACTTTGGGACGATGGAGTGATCGATCCTGTAGACACGCGGATGGTGCTGGCGCTCGGGATATCTGCTGCAATGAATGCATCTGAAGAGGAAACGCGATTTGGCGTGTTCAGAATGTAAGTAGATGCGGGACGCACATGTTGAAAATTGATGTTCAGAAGAACCTTGCTTTCGTAGTACTCGATCGACCCGATGTTCACAATGCGTTCAACGATGAATTGGTCCTGCGGCTCACGGAGGCGTTCACCGAACTGGGCCGGCGCGCCGAAGTTCGGGTGATCGTCCTGGCCGGGAACGGAAAATCCTTCTGTGCGGGAGCCGATCTCAAATGGATGAAACGGATGGTCCAGTTCACCCATGACGAGAACGTCGAAGACGCTCGGCGAGTGGGAAGAATGTATCTTGCCATCGCAAAATGCCCCAAGCCTGTCATCGCGCGAGTACATGGCGCGGCGCTCGGCGGGGGCGCCGGCCTGGTCGCCGCATGCGACATTGGTGTTGCGATCGAATCGGTTCAATTCGGTTTTACCGAGGTGAAACTCGGTATCATCCCCGCAATCATTTCCCCATTCGTGATCGCCCGCATTGGTCCGGCGCGCGCCCGGGAGTTTTTCATCACGGGCGAGCGTTTCCTGGCGCCTGTGGCAATGAACATCGGTCTCATCGAGCACGTTGTTTCGCATGAGCCCGCACTGGACGCGCACATCGAATCGAAAGTCTCTCAGATACTCACTTCCGCACCGGAAGCGATTGCCGCAGCCAAGGAATTGGTGTTTGGAGTCGCCGCACGCAGTCTCGAGAATTCGATCGACTTCGCCGCTGAAGCGATCGCACGCGCACGTGCCGGCACCGAAGGACAAGCAGGCATGCACGCATTTCTGGAACGCCAGAAGCCACCCTGGATTGAAAAAGCCGATAAGACAGACCGGCTGGACAGGCCAGACGGCATAGACAAGAACATCGCGAAATGATCCGGAAGGTCCTGATCGCGAACCGTGGCGAGATAGCGGTGCGCATTTGCCACACGCTGCGCGAAATGGGCATCCTCAGCGCCGGAGTGTTCACCGAAGCGGACAAGAACTCATTGCACACCCGCTTTGCTGACGAGAGCCGCCACATCGAAAGCTATCTTGATGCTGATGAGATCGTGCGCACGGCGGCAGAGTGCGGGGCTGATGCAATCCACCCTGGATACGGATTCTTGTCGGAAAATCCCGTCTTGGCCACTACCTGCGAAGCGGCCGGCATCATCTTCATAGGCCCGAAACCGGAAACGATTCGCAGCATGGCTGACAAGCTGGAATCCAAGCGGATTATGCAAATGGCCGGCATTCCTATAGTGCCCGCTTGGGACTCGACACCGTCCGAATCAGACTTTCCTGTTCTTGTCAAAGCCGTCGGCGGCGGTGGCGGTAAGGGAATGCGGCTCGTGTCCACGCCCAAAGAACTCAACGACGCGATGGCGTCCGCATCGCGAGAAGCCGCAGCGGCGTTTGGTGACAATCGTGTCTTCATCGAGAAGTACATCAGTCAACCTCGTCATATCGAGTTTCAGATTCTCGGCGATGCGCATGGCAATGTGATCCACGTTTTCGAGCGGGAATGCTCGATTCAACGACGCCATCAAAAGATCATCGAAGAGACACCTTCCCCTGTAATGACCCCCGAACTGCGATCCAAAATGGGAGCGGCGGCTGCCGCCGCGGCCCAAGCAGTAAATTACCGTGGCGCAGGAACGGTTGAGTTTATTGTGGACCGTTCCGGCAACTTCTACTTCCTGGAAATGAATACGCGGCTACAAGTGGAGCATCCCGTAACCGAGATGACAACGGGCCTCGATCTTGTGCGAGAACAACTAAGCATCGCGTCCGGCGCCACTTTGCAGCATTCGCAATCTGAGCTGCGTCAGACTGGCCACTCTATCGAGTGCCGAATTTACGCTGAGGTGCCTGAAGAGAATTTTCGCCCGGACACGGGGATCATCGAAGTATTCGAGCCTCCGGTTGGACCCGGCATTCGGCTGGACTCCGGTGTGGGTGCTGGTTCTGTCGTTAGTTATCACTTCGATCCTCTGCTCGGGAAGTTGATCGTTTGGGCGGATTCGAGGCGCGCTGCCATCGCGCGAATGAAGCGAGCGTTGGAAGAGTACGTTCTGCTTGGCGTTCGCAACAATATCGAGTTCCTGCATCGCACGATTTCGACAGCGGATTTTGATGATGGAAAGCTCGATACCGGCTTTCTGGAACGTCATCCTGAGTTGTTTGCTCTGTCCGCAGACGTTCCGGCCGAAGCGTTTCTGGTCGTCTCCAGCTCCGATCTTTCGCTTGCGGGAAACGGCCGCCGAAAATTGGTAACCGAGGATTCGCAAACGGCTGACCGTGACGTGTGGTCTTCTGGCTCTTGGCGTAACTCATGATCGCACGCGAACTGCAATGGCAAACGGGTGATCAACAAGTATCGGTTCGCATCGAAGAATCGAAGGGACACGGTACATTCCACATATCGAATGAACGTTTGCCGTTTCGGATTCTCGACTCCTCCCACATCGAGATCTCAGGTAGACGTTACCGGTTTTACGTTCACCGCAACCGAGATGCTTATACTGTCTGGCTCAACGGTCGCACGTACCGGCTGCTACGCGCCGGCAAGTCCGGATCTCAGCAAACTCTGGCCAATGCCAGCACCGGAGAAATACGGGCTCCGATGCCAGGCAAGATCCTTCGGGTCGATGTCACCGTCGGCGATAGCGTTGCGGAAAAGCAAACGGTCGTCGTTATGGAATCCATGAAAATGGAGACCTCCCTCCCAGCACCCATAGCGGGTCGGGTGAAAGACATTCGCTGTGCGGCGGGGCAGACCGCGGAAATGGGTCAGCTTTTGATGATCCTCGAATAGCAGCTTGTCCAGTTTGGGTATACAATCGCGCTACCAAACACAGCAGGAGGAACGCATGCTTCGTCTCATGACCATGTCGCGGGCAATCCGCCTTGTGCTACTGATGGTGCTTTTCATCGGTTCGGTTCGCGCCGCGGACCTCGATCCCAAAGCAATCTCCATTCAGCTCCCGAAAGAAATCAAGTGGGTCGCCAATGCCGGCGGCTCTGAACAGGCGATCTTGTTCGGCGATCCTTCTAAGCCCGGTCTCTACATTGTTCTCACGAAGTGGACTCCTCACCACAACAGCCGGCCGCATTCTCATCCGAATGACCGGTATATCACTGTTTTATCCGGCACGTGGTGGGTGAATACCGGGGCGAATTATGATCCGGATGGCATGAAGCCCGTTCCAGCCGGCAGCTACGTCGTGCATTATGGGAATCAAATTCACTACGATGGCGCAAAGGACGCAGAGGTCATTCTGCAAATCGTGGGAATGGGTCCAGCAACCTCGACAGCTGCGGAACAGAAGTAAGATTATTGGCGCGGTCTATGAGGTGTGAACGAATCTGTTGGGATGGCGATATTCCCCTCCTCACGGAGGAGGAGGGGTGGACGCGACATCAAGAAAAATGGTGCGAAGCCACCTCGTTCGGAGCGGACGGGGTCGTCGCTTACAATCCATGTTGCGTTGTGACCGACCACCCCGTCTGCGCCGCTTCGGTAGCTGGCGCGACATTTTCTTACTGGCGTAGCCACCCCTCCTCTGTGAGGAGGGGATTATTCGCCTGATTCACACCATGCCCCATCTTGCCAACAAACTCGTCTTATTGGCGCTGGTTCTCTCGACAGTCGGCTGCGATCGAGTTACGAAGCATCTGGCGGCCACTTCACTCGCAGGCGAGCCGGCAAAAGCGTATCTCGGTAGAATCGTGCAGTTCGAATACGCCGAGAACAGAGGAGGATTCTTGAGTCTCGGCGCCGATTTGCCGCCGCGACTGCGGACGACCGTATTCACATTCGGTACAGGTGTATCCCTGCTGGTGTTGACGATCGGTGCCTGGTGGCATCAAGTGAACGGCCGTGCGTTGTTCGGCCTGGGTTTGTTCGTTTCAGGAGGGATATCGAATTTATTCGATCGCGTCGTTCAAGGCAGCGTAATTGATTTCATGCACGTCGGCGTGGGTTCGTTCCGGACGGGGATCTTCAATGTGGCTGATCTCGCGATCCTGCTGGGAGGCATTCTGATCGCCACCACGCTCCTACCGGGAGTCCTGACAAATATATTCAAACATCTCGGAGTCAGCGAGCCACGATGACGCCGTTTTGTCCGTAATCGTCCATTTGCCGGACCAAGGCTGAGTGTAAGCACCGGGATCGTCGATTGTGAACTCGTAGGAAAGCGTTTTCAGGTTTGGCCGCGAAATCCGCTCGATCAAGTGAAGCTTGTCCGTCATTGGGTATGACCCGCCAAACCATTGTTTCTCGTTGAATCCGACAGAATCGACGACGAGCGTGTCGCCTTCCCAATGTCCAATGGAATGTCCAAGAAAAGTCGGCCTAAGATCATCGCCTGTCGGATGCGGACGCCCATCCATGTAAATGACACGCCAGGAATGAGGTCCTGCAATATTGAGGATGAAAATGCTTTTGAGTTCCGGCGCATCGACGATTTCGAAACCTGGTGCATTAAAGAACGATGGCCCGGCCCCGGGTTTGCAATATACCAGTGGCGGATACAAATCGGATCGCGATGTCCGGTATTGATAGAGAGCGCGCGCCCACGGCTGAAACGGCACATCAGCGGCTCGAGGAAATCCGCCCAACCCCGGCCTTACTTCCCAATAACCTTTCTTGTCTTTAGTCGATCCAAGATTTACGTGGCCATCTGACGACCGCGGCGCAGGTTCTGCCGGCGTGCTTGCGGCCGCATCAGAGGCAGGCGTGGCGCCACGCTGGGCCAAAGCTGGTAGTGCACCAGCTAAGGCGAAAGCGGCTCCTATGGACAAAATTCTCGCCAACTGCAAATGCATGTATACACCTCCAGCGGGAATCTATCTCATCGGCAGTTTTTGACCGTCTGCCAAAACCATGTGCGTCGTCTGTTCGGATCCTGCGGCATTGCTTCCATCCTTCGCGAGGGCGGCCGCTTCGACGGTGACCTTATCGCCGACTTTAACCGTCTCGCGCTTCCAGCCCCCTCGGACTAGGGCATAGGGAGGGCCCATCTCGATTTTGAAACTCTTCACGACGCCACTCTCATCTTTGGTGTCGATGAAGACGAACGCATGTGGATTCACCCAATCGAGTTTCGTTACTGTGCCCGTGAGCGTGATTGTTTTTTTCGAATCGTACTCGGCGTCGAAAGAGTGATGTGCCAGCGCCGGCCTTGTGAGCCATAAGGTCAGACTCACTGCGGCCAATGAACCTATCGTTTTCAATTTCATAACTAGTCCTCGTTTCTCCAGCGATGCGATGAATCAACGGATGAATGTCGATTCGGCATTGTCCTCGCAAAAATATTCTTGTAAATCCTGGTCCGGAACCCACTGAATGGTCCAACCCCCCGTCCACTGTCGAGTATAGGTTCGCGGATCGTCCACCGTTACTTCATATTTGAGCGTGTTTAAATCGGTTCGCGTAAACCGCTCGATCAGGTGAAGCGCCTCAGTGTGTGGAAGCCCACCGCTCGTCAACCAGAACTTTTCGTTAAAGCCGACCGACTCGACGACCAACGTGTCCTTTTCCCAGCGCCCCACAGAAGTTCCATAGTAGCTGGGGACTGCCTCTGCTGCCTGCCCCAACGGCCTTCCGTCAGTGTAGATCACGCGCCAGTTGCGGTCGCCGCCGCCCAAAAGCACAAGAATACGGCCGAGTTCTTTTTGTTCGACGAACTGAAATCCATTGGGCATCTGGAACTGACGGGGTCCGCCCGGAGGTATACAGCGCGCAAGTGGATCGTCTCGAAGAAGCGTGCGTTGTCGCCGCTCATAGACGGCCTTGGCCCATGGCAAGAACGGGGCGACCTTGTCGGCATCCGCAATGTTGATCAAGAGCCCATCTTCTGTCATTGGAATCTTAGCGGCCTTGGTTTCGACCAATACCTTGGAGTTTGCGGTTCCCCAATAGCCTTTCTTTCCCGAGGGCACGCCAAGCCTGATCTGTCCATCGGGCCATCGCGGCGCCGGTGCTGAGGCCGACACGGGTCGGCGTGATGCGGGCGGCGTAAATAGTTTTTTGCCGCTCCGTGTCAAAACAACGGATTTCGCTGAGGCCTGCCTTGTTGGGCCTCTGGCAGGAATGCCCTCAATCGTAACGAGATCGCCAATGTGGAGCGAGCTTCGTTTCCAACCGTCGCGTTCAAGTTCCAGGGGACTTCCGAATTCCACTGCCCAGTTGCTTATGATTCCCGCAGTATCCCGGACATCAACGAAGAGAAATGCGCTTGGGTTAACCCAATCGATTCGAGTGACTGTTCCCTGCAGTTTGATCTGCCTGCTGTTGTCGTAGGTAGCCGAAAACGGACGCTGCGAAACCGCCGGTATTGCAGCTGACAGAGCGATCAAACTCGCGGTGAAAATGCCGAACCAAGTACGTTTCATTTAGTCTCTGGTGAGTCTGAAGTCACCTTTTGTCGAGCCTTGTGTCCAGGTGCCCGTAATTTTGCGATGCGCGGAACCAATATCATCGAGCTTTCCTTCGGCGGAAATGTGAACCGGTTTCCCGGCCTGGTCTTTCCCATCAGTCTCGATGCGCACCGTCCAGTTTGTTACGTCCAAAACGACACTGCCCAGCGGCGTGGAGTCGGGCGCCGGATTGAAAAGCGTTCCCGTAATGTTTTTTCCATCCCAATTCATTACGAGCGTCACATGATTACGCTGGGTCGGGCCGGATCCCCAATCTCCGGACCACGTACCGGTTAGTGGGTGCCCCTCTTGCGCGAGAACCGACACACTCGTCATCAGACACGCCGTAAGAAGAAGAAAGAAGGCTCGTTTTTGCATTGCACTCCTTAGATTGCTCTTACGTATGGTAACGCGGAATATATCGCTTCAACCGGTCCCGGTGCAATATCGACGCTCTGCTAGAATGACCTCATGGATCCGCTTCCAAACAGAGTTCGGATCGTCGAGGTCGGGCCAAGAGACGGTCTTCAAAACGAGGCGAAAATTGTACCAACCGCCAAGAAAGCGGAATTCATCAATCTGCTCGTAAACGCGGGCCTGCAAGAGATTGAAGTCGCTTCTTTCGTGCATCCGAAGTGGATTCCTCAATTGGCCGATGCGCATGAACTGCTGCAGCACCTCGACGCGAATCCGAAAGTCCGATATTCCGCATTGGTCCCGAACATGAAGGGGCTCGAACGCGCGATTGAGAGCAGTATTCGGCGGATTGCGGTCTTTACTGCCGCCTCAGAAACATTCAATCGAAAGAACATCAACATGGGCATTCAGGAATCGATCGATGGCTTTCGACCTGTTGTCGATCGGGCGCTGAAAGAGGGCTTGTCTGTTCGAGGATACGTATCGACATGTTGGGTCTGTCCATACGAAGGAGCTGTTTCGAAAGAAAAAGTTGCCGATGTGACGCGCGCATTATTCGACCTCGGTGTCGATGAGGTGTCAATCGGAGACACTATCGGGGCGGCCACGCCGAAGGACGTCGAGTCGACTCTGAGTCATCTTATTCAGTCTTTCCCTGTCACGCAGTTGGCTATGCACTTTCACGATACGTACGGGATGGCGGTCGCAAATGTGTATCAGGCGCTGCGGATGGGACTCTCGATTTTTGATAGTTCGGCTGGCGGTCTCGGCGGCTGTCCCTACGCGCCGGGCGCTTCCGGCAATGTCGCAACAGAGGATCTTGTTTATCTTTTCGATAAACTCGGCATCGAAACAGGCGTGTCTTTGGTGCTACTCCGTCGCGCCTCTCATATGATCGCCCAGGAACTCGCCCGCGAACTGCCGTCGCGAGTCTTGAAAGTCTCGTGATGGGGCGTATTTGCGAAAGTCGCTTCCGCGTCCGATACGCTGAAACCGATCAAATGGGAATGGTGTATTACGCGAACTACCTCATTTGGATGGAGGTTGGGCGTAGCGACTTCTGCAGGGAATGCGGGTTCAGTTACCGTGCGCTCGAACAAGAAGAGCAGGCGTTCCTCACCGTCGCGGAAGCGAATTGCCGATATCTCGCGCCAGCGCGTTACGAGGACGAAATCGTGGTTGAGACAGAACTGACGCGAGCAAGAACCCGTATCATCGAGTTCTCTTATCGCGTCAAGCGTGGCGCAACGCTTCTCGCGGAAGGCCAAACAGTGCACGTCGTTATTGGAGCCGATGGTCGTCCTCGTTCCATGCCGGAGCGCTATCTGGAATTGCTCAAACCAACATAGCGGCTCCTTGGCCCCCGTCCTAAGATCAGCGATCGGCGAGTGCTGATTGCTGATGTTAAGACCGGGTGAGCGGTGTATCACGTCCCTCCGTGACCTCGCCTGCCCGCGCCTACAGTATCATTGACACATGATTCCGCTGATGATCGACGGCGAAACTCTCACGCTTGAAAACGTGTATGAAGTGGCGCTGGACCGCCGGCCGGTAGCAGTTCATCCGAGCGCAGTGAGCAAGATGTCGCAATCCCGGTCGTTAATTGAAACGATCGTCAAGAAGGAGCAGGTGGTTTACGGTGTTTCGACCGGCTTCGGTAAATTTTCAGACGTTCATATCGGTCAGGACCAGATCACGATGTTGCAGCAGAACCTCGTCCGCAGTCATGCGTCCGGAGTCGGCGATCCGTTCAGCGAAGCCGAAGTTCGGGCACTCATGCTCCTGCGCGCCAATGTGCTTGCGAAAGGCTTATCGGGTGCGAGGCCTGTTGTAGCCGAGCGTTTATGCGACTTGCTCAACCATAATGTCTATCCTGTAATTCCCTGCCGGGGTAGCGTTGGCGCCAGCGGCGATCTCGCGCCACTGGCGCATCTCGCTCTGGTTTTAATTGGCGAGGGAGAGGTATTCACGGCCTCTGCCAGGATCACGGGTCGCGAGGCCCTCGAAGGAATTGGAGCGGCCATCCTTGAACTGGAGGCAAAGGAAGGTCTGGCTCTTCTCAATGGAACTCAGGCGACATTGTCGGCGGGTCTCATCAGCTGGCGCCGCGCCAGGCAGCTGGCCGATCTGGCAGATCTCGCCGGAGCCATGTCTCTGGAAGCATTGAAGGGCTCGCCCGTCGCTTTTGATCCGCGCATCCACCAAGCCAGACCACATCGCGGCCAGGTTGAGGTTGCCGCGCGCCTGTCGAGATTTCTTAGGGACAGCGAAATACGGGAATCGCACATCGACTGCGGCCGGGTGCAGGACGCTTACAGCCTGCGGTGCATGCCTCAGGTCCACGGGCCGGTGAGGGACTGCCTCGAATATGCGGGAAACATTGCTTCGGTAGAGTTAAACAGCGCCACGGACAATCCGCTGGTCTTTTCCGAAACCGGCGAAATTTTGTCGGGCGGCAACTTTCACGGTCAATCGCTCGGACTGGCACTGGATTTCGTCACAATGTCCTTGGCCGTCCTGGCAAATATTTCGGAACGGCGTATCGAGCGGTTACTGAATCCGGAATACGGCGATCTGCCGGCGTTCTTAGCGGATCAACCCGGTTTGAATTCGGGCTTCATGATCGCGCAGGTGACAGCTGCGGCACTGGCGAGCGAAAACAAGGTTTTGTCGCACCCCGCTTCAGTGGACTCCATTCCGACGTCGGGCAATCGAGAGGATCATGTTCCTATGGCGATGGGAGCCGCGCTCAAATTAAAGCAGGTCGTAGCTAACCTGGAGCGGATTCTCGCAATCGAATTTCTGTGCGCAGCACAAGGTATCGATTATTTGCGGCCGTTGAAGGCAGGCGCTGTTGTCGAAGCAGCATACGAATACATTCGGAGGAACTCCGCGCATGTGTCTGTCGATCGCGCGCTATCGAAAGATATCGAAGAGATGATCCGAATGATGAACGAAATGGATTTCATCGAATTGGCAAAGTAAAGAGAAGTAAAGAAATGAGCTCCTACACACCTATACGCGCACCGCGTGGCACAACGGTTTCCTGCAAAGGATGGCACCAGGAAGCTGCGATGCGAATGTTGATGAACAATCTGGACGAAGAAGTCGCGGAAAATCCCCGCAAATTGATCGTCTACGGTGGTTCCGGCCGTGCGGCACGCAGCTGGGAAGCCTTTCATGCAATTGTCCGTGCTCTGCGCAATCTGGAGAATGACGAGACGCTCTTGATTCAGTCAGGCAAGCCTGTCGGTGTGTTTCGGACATTTCCCCACTCGCCTCGCGTGTTGATCGCCAACGCCAACCTCGTACCACACTGGGCAACACGCGACGAATTTAACCGCCTGGAAGCAATGCAGCTCACGATGTATGGGCAGATGACGGCCGGGAGTTGGATTTACATTGGTACGCAAGGTATTGTCCAGGGTACCTACGAGACGTTTGCCGCGGCAGCGCGTAAACATTTCAATAGCTCGCTCGCCGGAAAAATCGTCCTGACCGGGGGTCTCGGCGGAATGGGTGGCGCTCAGCCCTTGGCTGCCACAATGAACGGAGCGGCATTCCTTGGTATCGAGGTCGATCCCGCCCGTGTGCAACGCCGCATTGATACCGGTTACCTCGACCTGCGAAGCGACAGCCTTGATGAAGCCTGGTCTCTCGTCTCTAAAGCGCGCGATGAACGACGGGCGTTGTCTGTCGGTTTGGTCGGCAATTGCGCGGATGTTCTTCCGGAGCTAGTTCGCCGCGGCTGGATACCGGATCTGCTGACCGATCAAACAAGCGCGCACGATCCTCTCCAAGGCTACGTTCCGAGTGGAATCTCGCTCGAGCAGGCGGCGATTCTTCGCGCATCCGATCCATCGACGTATGTGAAACGCGCCATTGAGTCGATAGCGATCCATGTTCGGGCGATGCTCGAAATGCAGAAGCGTGGTTCCGTCACTTTCGACTACGGCAACAACATCCGGACGATGGCACATGAAGGGGGCGTGAAGAACGCATATGACTTTCCGGGTTTCATACCCGCATACATCCGGCCGATGTTTGGTGAAGGCCGTGGGCCTTTCCGGTGGGCTGCCCTTTCTGGTAATCCGCGCGATATCTCGCTAACGGACGATCTTGTCCTTGAACTTTTCCCTGAAGACGAAGTTCTGCGTCGATGGATTCAGGTTGCTCGCAACAAAATCCGATTCCAGGGCCTGCCGTCTCGAATCTGCTGGTTAGGCTATGGCGAGCGTGCCCAGTTCGGCGAACGGATTAATCAATTGGTGAAAACCGGCCGAGTGGAAGCACCAATCGTGATCGGGCGCGATCACTTGGACTGCGGTTCCGTCGCGTCACCGTTTCGAGAAACCGAGAGCATGAAGGATGGCAGCGATGCGATTGCAGATTGGCCGATCTTGAACGCGCTTCTCAACACCGCTTCCGGGGCAAGCTGGGTTTCGTTTCATCATGGAGGCGGCGTTGGGATTGGTTATTCGTTACATGCCGGCCAAGTGATCGTCGCTGACGGTACAGACGAAATGACCGAACGCTTAAATCGCGTGTTGACGAACGATCCCGGCATCGGCATCGCCCGCCACGCTGACGCGGGCTATGCGGAGGCACGCGAATTTGCGGACCGGCGCGGCATCAAACTTCCAGGGTGAGCTTAACGAAACATGCTTAACCTCGTTCATGCTGCCCAGCTTGTTACGGTTCGAGGGCCTTCGCGTGCCCGGAGGGGACCGGAATTGCTTGAACTCGGCATCATCGAAGATGGCGCACTGACGATCAACGGTGAAACTATCGAATGGATAGGGCCGACGGATCAATTGCCCAACAGAACCGCACCGGAGTTCGATGCGACCGGCAAAGTAGTTTTGCCGGGTTTCGTGGATTCCCATACGCACGCGGTTTTCGTCCGGCCGCGCGTGGATGAATTCGAGTGGCGGATTCAGGGGACACCGTACATGGATATCCTTGCTCGTGGGGGCGGGATCCTCTCGAGCGTGAAATCCACTCGTGAAACAGCGAAGCTAGCTGTACAGTTTCCGAATCGTTTTCTCGAACATGGCACGACGACGATCGAAGCCAAAAGCGGCTACGGTCTAAACCTCGAAACTGAAATCCGAATGCTGGAAGCCATGCGGTCAGAGCGAACGCTTGAAGTTGTCCCCACTTACCTCGGCGCACACGCCCTACCGCCTGAGTTTTCCAACAATCGCGATCAATTCATCACAAGAGTGTTGTCTGATTTAAGCGTCATCGCCGAACGCAAGCTCGCAGAGTTCTGCGACGTCTTTGTCGAGCCAGGTGTCTTTACTCCGGATGAAGCGCGACGCATCTTTGCAAAGGCCAAATCATTCGGTTTCGCGATCAAGATTCATGCCGACGAATTCGAATCATCGGGCGGTGCGGAACTCGCTGTAGAGACCTGTGCAACTTCTGCCGACCATTTGGGTGCGATCAGCGACACAGGAATTCGGCGGCTCGCCTCTTCTGATGTGATCGGCACACTTCTTCCCGCAACGCTTTTCACGTTGGGGGATCGCGGCTACGCACCGGCTCGCCGATTGATCGACGAGGGCGCTGCCATTGCGCTCGCGACGGACTTCAATCCAGGAACTTCGCCGACGCTGAATATGCAGTTTGTCCTCTCGTTGGCCTGCACGCAAATGAAGATGATGCCGGCCGAAACCATCTGCGCTGGCACGATCAATGCAGCGTGCGCGGTTCGCCGGGAACACCGGATCGGATCCATCGAACCAGGAAAGCAAGCAGACATCGCGGTGTACGACGTTTCGGATTACCGTGAGATTCCCTATTTCGCCGCAGTAAACTTTTGCATCGCCACTTTTAAGCGTGGAAACGTAGTGTGGAGAGCGAATGAATCGACTCGTTGAATGCGTGCCCAATTTCAGTGAGGGCCGCCGGCCCGAAGTCATTGATGCGATCGTTAAATCGATCACGTCCGTTAGCAACGTCTACCTGTTGGGCCGAGAAATGGATGCAGACCACAACCGGGCCGTGGTGACCATCGTAGGGGCGCCCGAATCGATCGGTGAGGCGGCGGTTCGAGGTGTTCGCGCTGCCATGGAGCACATCGACTTAACGAAGCATCGCGGTGAGCACCCCCGCCTCGGAGCCGCGGACGTGGTGCCGTTTGTGCCAATTCGCGGCGTTTCTCTCGCCGAATGCGTGGAAATCGCAAAGACTGCGGGTCGCGAAATTGCCGATCGTTTGAAGATACCAGTCTATCTGTATGAGGCCGCTGCAACCCGGCCGGAGCGAACAAACCTGGAAAATATTCGTCGTGGGCAATTCGAAGGTTTAAGGGACGAAATAGCAACCAATCCGGACCGCAAGCCTGATTTTGGCGAATCAAGCGTTCATCCGACGGCAGGCGCCATCGTTGTCGGTGCGCGTAAACCGCTGATAGCTTTCAACGTGAATTTGAATAGCGCAAACCTCGGTATCGCGAAGCACATTGCCAAGCGGATACGCTTTTCAAGCGGGGGTTTTCGCTACGTAAAGGCAATGGGCGTGCTGCTCAAAGATCGTAATCAGGCGCAGGTTTCCATGAATCTCACCGATTTTGAACATACGTCGATGGAACTCGTATTGGAAACTGTGCGCCGCGAAGCCGAACGCTATGGTGTCACGATCGGGAGCAGCGAAATCGTAGGCCTCGTGCCTCAAAAAGCCCTGGAGCGAGCAGCCGAGTTTTATTTGCAAGTCGAGAATTTCAAACCTGAGATGGTTCTAGAGAATCGATTGGAACAGGTAATGTCGACCTCTTCGTCCAGCATGGCCGATTCGATTCGTCCGGTTGTGAACCGGGTAGCTTCAGCCGATCCGGTGCCGGGCGGCGGAAGCGTCTCTGCATTGACAGGCGCTTTGGGTGCTGCGTTAGGTCAAATGGCTATCCGGATTACGCAGGAAAAGAAAAGTTTCCAGCAGCATGCTGATCGGTATACGGATGCTCTCGACCGCCTGGCGCCGTATACGTCGGCACTGCTCGAACTTGTTGATGCAGACTCGGAAGCGTACAGCCGAGTGATGGCAGCCTACAAATTGCCGAAAGGTTCGATGGACCGCGACAAGGCAGTTCAGGACGGGCTGACGCGAGCGACAGAAATTCCGTCGCGAACGGCAAATTGCGCGGCGGAGGCGCTGCGCGTTCTGGAGGAATTGCGATCGATTATTCATGCGAATGTCGCTTCCGACCTGCAAGTTGGCATGCAGATGCTTCGAGCATCGTTGCGGGGTGCAATTTCAAATATTCGAACGAATCTCTCTGATATCAAAGACGCGAACGTCCGCATTCGCTACGAAGACATGATAGTGAGCTGGGAACAAACGCTTCGAGGAAGTAGTTAACCAACGTTAAAAATGCAGAAAAGTAATCAGGTAGTCCCAATGCTATACTGCCACCATGGCCGAACGTAAGCCTCAGAAAACAAAGCCATCGAGGAAGGAGAAGGTCTCGAACTTCTTCCGCTCCCCGCTGTTCAAAGTTCTTCTTTCACTGTTTCTCTTCTTCTTCATCGGCACGTCCGCGCTGCTTCTGTACTACTACAACTACTATTCGCGGATCATAGATCGCAAACTCAGCGGAGAGATTTTTAAGAACACCGCTCAGATTTACGCCGCGCCGTTCCGAGTTTACCCGGGACAAAAACTGACGACCGAAGACGTCGTTGTGAGGCTTCAGCGTGCGGGCTTTGACATGTCGGCCAAGACGAGTACTGGTGAGGGCGTCTACGAGCTAAACGCCAATAAGCTTACGATCAAGCCGAAAACCGGCGATGCGATGCGCCTGGAGTTTGGAAAAAACTCACTCACTAAGATCGTGAAACCTGCCGGCGGCGAGAATTCAGAGGCATGGCTGCCTGCCGAATTGGTGACGAATCTCTACGATGAGTCGCGGGAAAAGCGCCGCATCGTCGAATACAACGATTTGCCAAAAGTGTTGGTGGACGCGTTGACGGCTGCGGAAGATCAACATTTCTTCACCCACTGGGGAATAGATCCGGTCCGCCTTGTAGGTGCAGTAGTTCACAGTATTCGTGGTTCGGGTCGGGTCGGCGGGACCAGCACGATCACCCAGCAGTTGGCGCGCAACTTCTTCCTCACACCGGACCGGTCTATTAAAAGAAAGCTGAATGAGATTTTTATCTCTTTCCTTCTCGAACAACGGTTGACAAAGCAGCAGATTCTCACCATGTATGCGAACGAGGTTTACCTCGGCCAGCGGGGTTCATTCAGCATCAATGGATTTGGCGAAGCATCCATCGCGTACTTTGGTAAGGATCTGTCGGCATTAACGCTGCCCGAAGCTGCGACGTTGGCCGGCATCATTCCGAGTCCGAACGGAAAGTTTTCGCCGGTCAAACATGCCGACGACGCGAAACGCAGACGCAACAATGTACTCACTGCCATGAGGTCAATGGGCACCATTAGCGAGAAAGATCTCGAACAGGCGAAAAGTGCGGAGCTAAAAATTGTACCCCTCAAGATCGATGCCAGTGACGCGCCTTATCTGGTCGACTATGTTCGCGAGGAGCTGCTGAAGAGCTTTTCTGAAGATGACATCACGAATAACAGCATGCGCGTTTATACTTCGCTCGATCCGGCTCTGCAGAAGATCGCGGTGGAAGCCGTGCAAAGCGGTCTGAAGTTCGCGAACGAACAGATTGCTGCCAGGAACAAGCGCCAGAAAATACAAGATGATTTGCCAGGGCCGCAGGCATCTTTGATCGCTTTGGACCCTCACACAGGTGAAATCAAAGCGATGGTCGGAGGAAGTGATTACGCGGCCAGTCAGCTGAATCGAATCGTTCAGGCGGCGCGGCAACCCGGTTCAATTTTCAAGCCGATTGTTTACGCGGCAGCACTTGAAACGGCGTTTGATGAGAAATCCGCCGAGCCGTCCTCCGAAAACAAGTCCGGTGGAGTGACCGTGACGCCGCAGGCAGAGGCCGCAACCCCTGTCGAAACACCCGATGT